>WLWI01004914.1_pt1 | contig 11211 bp, 8 predicted proteins | sample 6701501 | NCBI WGS metagenome assembly WLWI01 (sample SAMN12718690, study PRJNA515312) | sponge metagenome | isolation source: marine sponge | host: Mycale hentscheli | place: New Zealand: South Island, Marlborough, Capsize Point | collected 2014-11-01
ACAATATTGAATGATCATGCCAGAACCTTGCAAGAATAATCATGCATGATTCTTGCTTGTTCTTACTGGTAAAAAAATGAAAGATCTTGAATGATCATGCCAGAACCTTGCAAGTATAATCATGCGAGAATCTTGCTTGTTCTTACTGGTAAAAATACTTGAAAGATCTTGAATGATCATGCCAGAACCTTGCAAGAATAATCATGCGAGAATCTTGCTTGTTCTTATTGGTAAAATACTTGAAAGATCTTGAATGATCATGCCAGAATCTTCTATGATTCTTGCATGATTTTCCATCATAAGATTTTGCAAGATGGTTCTTGCATAATCATGCAAGATCTTGCCTGATATTTTTACTGGGAGATGCTTTGTTTAATGTACCAAGATGACACACACACACAAAAAAAAGTGACTCTGTATTAGAGATCTACTGTACATGACCCACTATCTAATCTCCATTTGTTAGTTCTTGACTCCAACTTAGCCAACTTGATTCATCATACTCACCTAAATGATTGTATATTGGCATAAATTCATGCTAAGTAAACTACATAAAGCATACCTTGAAAGAACAGTTTTCTAAAAAAAACATGAGCTGTTTGCTCCACAAATATTGCATGATAATCTATACGATTATCTCTTTGCAAATATATAATCATGATAGCCAATTGCCTAAAATCAAATTTGCTTGGCGTCCAGATTTGTGTTCGGTCTTCGTTTTCAGTAATTGAGTACATATTTGATATTCCAAATTCATACAAATGTTGTTGTCCCACTTTTCTACATCTTTCCAAATCTATCGAAACTACTTCATCAGTATTCTCGAAAACAAATGTTTTCGATCCTCACATCATTGTGAGCATAGCCTAAACTGTGAAGATTCTGAAGTGCTTAACTGTCCCAATTACTAATTCTATCAAGTGGTGGACAGAAATAGAAATTTCCACCTTTGTGAGAGGTGATCTCATTTGTGGATACTAAAAAAAATATTCAGACATAAACGTAATATGATCAGTAGTATATATTGAAAGCCGTGCTTTCTCAGCTTCATGCAATAAGTTCCACTGAATATCATTGCCCATGAGAGAGTATTAGTGGGATCGTGTATGACGACAGAAAGTTCTGATCTTACCTGGAAAGCTCTGTCGGAAAATCTTCCTCTAATTAGTTCAGAAGAAATGGGAAAGGTTAAACCCAAACTATGTTGCAATGGTAAAATTCGTTTATGATTATTCCATGCTTGAACAATCGCTGTTATAATCCTTCCCCGAGTCATAGGGTTCCTTGTACAATCAAATCGAAGCAAACTTTCGTTAAATGTAACAATAACTTCTTCAGCATCTCCTGGGTTACGAGGAATGAAAAACCCTGTCAAGGTATTTGTGGTATGTCCAGTGTTTCTCAAATGTATAATTTGACACATAATGCCATTGGCAAGTTTGTTCACTGTGTTCAAAACACTACTACTTGATTCCACCTCTATTAATACAACTAGATGTCTTTCATCATTTATATTCTTAAAAAGTATTACATCTGGTTTCCGTAAGCCTATTAATGAGGTTTTTGCAGCTTCACCCATACTAACATCAATATCAATTACACATGTTCGATCCCGAATTCGTTGCCGAAGAAGTCTCGCTAATTTTTCATGCTCATTGTCATTATCAACTACAACGAGTGTAACTCCTGTAAATAAATCAATATTGTATAGTGTGCATTCGAGTGAAAGCATGTCATTTCGACTGCTAGAACTCTCCGCACTGGTAGATGTAATGACTTGGTGGCATTAGATGCATTCAATAATGGCAAGAAACTTGCAGTAGTGTCTCTTACGAATACACGGTTGGTATGCTCGGATAAAAATGCTGTTATAATACTGGTAGCCATTTGATGAGTGACACTTGCAGGAAAGAAGACAACATACGATTAATAAAGACCGAACACACTGGCAAATTTCAATTCTTAATGCAAATCACAAGCAGTGTTCATTATCCATTAAGCTATTACATTTTTAATGAATTATCAACTACTTCAAAGCACTCATTAAAAAAGGGTTTATACTTTAACAAACAAAGTTTTTGAACTCTGTAGCAGTCATTGACATTGGATTACTATAATGTAGCAAATAAGAATTTTTTTACTTGTAACTGTATTCATCTATCTCACTTAAGTTGTTTTTGACATGCTATCAATCGGATCTTGTTTCCTGAGGTAATTACAACAATGCCTGGTAGAAAAAAATTGTGTTTATATATATATATATATATATATATATATATATATACATATATATATATATTTATATATATATATATATTTCCATGGTATGTAGCAGTTTAAGGGTAGCTTAGATCAGTTCACGTCAAAAAAATGGAGTTTTATGCTGCCTGCTCATTGGACGATGAAATATAATGAGGTAGAGGGAAACAACGAAGAATGTAATATAGAAGAACACCTTGAAAGTCCCATGACTTTGAGTACCCTAACAAGACCATTCCAGTCCCCGTCAGGATCCAAAACTATTAAACAGAGGACGCCAAGGCAATCAATTATGTATGCATATTACATAGCATTGGGATGAACTAAATAAAAAAGGGGAAATAAGGATGTGTGTGGAGGTGTTTGTTATAATTACCTCCATATATAACTTTAGTCTTGATCATATATTATTCTTCATCTTTGTTGCATCACTATACAATAACCTATTCAATTCTGAGCAAAATACAGGACCTTCAGAGAAGAATGAAAGTCCAAGAAAGTGACCGAACTGTCATGTCTGCCTGGAGTGTGAAGTACATGTGCTGCATGTCTGCCTGGTGTGTGTGGTACATGTGCTGCATGTCTTCCTGGAGTGTGAGGTACATGTGCTGCATACCTGCCTGGAGTGTTTGCCTTTTAGTGCCACCAATTCCTCAAAATTAATTCCTTGGTTATTCGATCCCTTTTTGCCAACAGCACAATGCGTTCTTAGGAATTCATCCGTGTATACCATCAGCAATAACTTTCTGAGAGCGTAAGTCAATTTTTGCGTCTTCTAAATGCAAGTAATAGTTGCATGCTGCCCCTTCGAAAAAATTCTCACCTCCTATTTCAATTACTGTTGGAGCTGCAAATTAAAAAAACAAACTTCTAAATCAATAGATCATGTTAACACTAATTAATTATATACTTTCTGATGCAGCACATGTACCTCACACCAGGCAAACATGCAGCACATGTACCTCATATACCAGGCAGACATGCAGCACATGTAGTTCACACTCCTGGCAGACATGAAGCACATGTACCACACACTCGATACCGACATGCAGCACATGTACCACACACACCAGGCAGACATGCAGCACATGTACCTCACACACCAGGCAGATATGCAGCACATGTACCTCACACACTACAGGCAGACATGCAGCACATGTACCTTATACAACAGGCAGACATGCAGCACATGTACCTCACACTCCAAGTGGTTACATTATTGTTCATCTACACATATGCCAAATTGGTACGTACCACACCTACATGCACAAAGAGTGCCACTGCTCATGATTGGCAGGTATGGAATTGCATACGCGTTGTACATAAGATAATGCATGCATGCAGCATGTAGTATTGTGCACATATGCATCCTTTATTTGCATACGTGTAGCACATGTGTAGCGCTGTTCCTTTTCATCTGTATGTAGTGAAAGCATTTTGTACAGGTTCTGACTGTGCTGCAATATGAAGAGAACTACAAAGTCAAAAGATTGTCAGAACATATAGTTTGCATGACTACTACACTGAAGGGTGTGCGCACTGGTTAAATGTAAGGGAGCAGTTTGCAATTCATAGCTTCAGAGGCTTGCTTGTGCTTGGTAAAAACTTCCTCTGCCTAGCAGAGCTGAGAAAACAATTAGCATGACAATTTCATAAGTCCTGGTACAACCCCCCACCCACCCTCGGAAAAAAAGTACACTTTCACAGACATAATTAACCGATATAATAACTCTGAACAAAGGTGAGGTGGAAAAGTATTACATTAAGTCATGTCCAGTTAACTTTAATGCTTTCCTGTTCAACAATGGTTATTTGGCCTCATTTATTACATAATAAATGCATAGTAGCTGTACACAGTTATCATTAAGCAAGCACCTGTTGTAGGCTACTTGTGATGTCATGCAAACTTTATCATTTAATTATGTGAGGGTGTATGGTGTTATTTTAGCTTCCTATATCTCAGAAAATAAAATACCAATTGTAACACTTTCAAACTTTTTACATTGGTTAGTTGTTGTATTTATACTTTAAAACTAAAAACACAGACATATAAAGTGTGTGGCAATACCCCTTTAAGCATCCAACTACAGCTGCTAATTAACAATATTGCCATGCTAATTTATACTTTTTTTGTTTCATATTAATTGGATCATTTGAGTTACTAACAAGAATTTGCTTAAGTTTTATGTAATCCAAACATTTTAAACTTCACTGTACCACTAACTGTACACATATTTGTTAATTTACCTGTAATTTAGTATTTCTATCTTAACTTCAGCTAACCAAATCAACACAAATCGACTCTGTTTAATGCAGTCACACAGAGCTGTGCTCACTAAAGACCTGTAGATCATAATTAGTTGGTAGAATCCCTACCACATTACCAGAACATACCCCAATCACACCCCCTAGACACTCCCTCATCTGAACACCTTAGATTATTAGCATGAATATTGTATTTTAAATTTCTAATTAGCTAACTGATCATTCGTATATTCTATTTAACCCTCACTTCCTTTATCACCTAATCACCCTTGTGCATGCCCAATGGGTTCCTAATATATTGGCCTGCTGAGCATGTGCTCCTTTAGTGTCATTCCATGAGCTTTACATTACAGTTAACCCTAAGACATCCTTCTGTTCTGCCTTGGAAAGCAGCAGCTGGTAGTTAAAGGAACCTGTGAAAGCGTTTGTGTATAGCTTGTGAAACTCAGTTGGCAGCTACTCTTAGTTGTCTCTCCACTACTTCCACCACAATGTCCCCAGCAGTACACGTGTTTATTACACAAAAAACACTTTAATATGATGTTCACATATGAGCAGTACATACAATTTTTTCACATTATTCCTTTGCTTTTTTCCAGACACCTTTGGGTGGGAAAGTTTCAGTAAAGTTATTATTCATTGTATAATACAATATAGATTACATATAAACGGTATTTAATTAAACAAAATAACTTTTGATCAAACAACTGCAACATATTGGCTAAGACTATTGTAAAACTTCACAAATGAAAAAGCAATTTTAAGTCTTTCATAATTACCCTAATAATTTAGGAGCAAAATTGACATTATTAGCGAATAAAGACATCAAAAGCCTAAATAAAAAACCTAAAAGCTAACTATAAAGAATAGAATAAAGTATAACAATTTTATGACATTATTTATCTGGTATTTGACAAAATGTAACATACACAGATAATTTCGAACTAACAAAAAGTGGAATAGGTGCTAAAAAAATGGTTTGATACATTACTTTTATATCTTTGACATATAGAATAAAGTTAAACAATTTTGTGATGCTATTTATAGTGTACAAGACACAAATTGTCACACACCCACATAATCACAGGGGGAAAAAAATGAGAGAGACATTTACATTTTCACTCAATATAAATAAGTTCTGCAGTAATAATAGCAAAAGTAAATTTGGTTGTGAATGCAGGAATGAATTTAAATATCACAAATTATATAATAAATACTTTAGAAAATCTTGTATACCCATTGTTCATAATAGTCATAAGCAACAAAAAATTAAAGTAATCGTATAACTTAGTCACAAATATAACGAATATTACAGAAAATATTTTATTGAAAAAGTTACTTGAAGATTAGTTGAATCATCAAATTGGTAATTGTGAATTGCCTACAAAATTAATTAAATATAAAACAAATATGACAGCATTATTCAATCACAATAACTATAAAAGTGTATTACACATATAACTGCAATATTGCCCTTATCAATACATTAACACAAATATGCACAGAAATACATATAATATAGATAGATATATATATACAAAATATTGTGCATAAATAATATGCATTGCCAATTGAATTCAATACGTTATATAATTATGTAAGCTTTATGAAAATTGAACTGAAAACTTACTATTAAAGCTGTGACAGCTTCTTCAATACTCTTCATATCAACTAGTCCTCTTTTGTAATTGTCACTATTGATGATATATATTAAAATTCGAGTGATCGATAACTAGAAAGAAATTATTTTTAGGGAAGCAAGATTTTGTTTGTTTTATTGTTTGTCTTACAATTTAAAAGAAAAAAATTAACACAACAACATAGTATGAATTAGGTGAGTGAGCAAGACACTAATAGGGATAACACAATTGAAATTCGGGGATATTTGTGTATGAGTATATGTATGTATGTCATTTTAACCTCGCATGTTTGTGTTTCTCTAGAGGTCGACGCCATCCCTACAGAGGTCTTCTGTTTATTGAACCTTACTGCACTATCCTAGGAAACTCAATATTTACCATTTGAATATAGTTGTTTATGACATATCTGAAATTTTTTTAGACACGGTTAACTCCTACCAACTTGTGGAGTTCACTTTCTACTTAAATTAGTGGCACTGCTAAGTTATCTTGATTAATGCACTATTTTTCATTATATGCCCTACCAATTATTCTTATTATTATCCTACAGTCAAGTCGCACAAGTTGGATATATCCAGTGAACAAGCATATGTAATGTGAAGATTTGTTGTGCATTACGGTAACTTCTTAGCTAAAGAACAGCACAAAGTATAACATTAAATAAATATATTAGTTGCTTTTACGCTGCTCTTTCTACTGTGATATGAAAGTCATAAATTTGGGTTATATTCAAAGCTTTGTGGTAATTTCTTAGAAACAAACATTTAGTTTTGGCGAGTGGTACTATGGCATTGTAGCCCTTTAACATACATCCTTTAAAAAATTGGGCTTTTTATTACTTGCCGGAATGCTGTTCATCAGGAACCACTCGTCCTTTTAGACAGTAATTTTTACTTACAAGCTGCATACCATTACTTTGTAGAATTGAGGCAAGCTTCAGGGAACAACAAAAGTATTCTTATTGTTATTACAGCTTGCATGTCAGTAATGATGATAACACTGTGTGTATTCCTGAAAAATTCAATAGCTGAGAGGATTAGTAAAGCGGCGTTATTAATAGAAACAGTAGAACATAATCTCATTCAGTAAAAGGTGATTAAAGAAAATGGTGACTATTGTAGATAAAAAGAGAAATCAGCGAGGCAAGGAAAGGACAGCAAGGAAAAGCAAACTTTCACAATCTTAAGGACACAATCATGAATAGAAGAACAAAGAAACTGAGAAATGGGAGAGATAGACAAAGATGAAGAAGGGATTCATGGCTTTCATTAACACTTAAAAATGATTTAATGAAGTTTCATTAATAATAATTAAAACGAACCACAATCAACACAAAAAATTAATCTTTACCCTCATAAAAAAATTGCGTCCTTTATTAAAAAAAGTTGCTTCAATTAGAACATATTTAAGTAACCTAGTGTTTTATTCCAAAATATTACAGAACATATATGATCAGTGCAAATTGTTTGAATAATTATGGTATATTTTCTTCTACCCCTTGCATACCTCTTTAAGAAACAAACACAAAATAAACAACAACTACGACCAAAAACTATATTAATGAAAAGAACAAGTGAATGAAAAGTAATAAATAATATTTGACACAATACGAGCATAATAACATAATCTAATTAACTATTATAATAGTTAGGCTTTGAAATACTTGAGTGCACAAAACCACAAAGATTTCTATTAGTATTATAAATACACTTGAATGTAAACATGTTTAATAGCTTTCACATACAATTTCAGTTTTCAATAGCCTACCAATGCTAAATATGTAACGTACCCGAACAAGACTAACTTTTGAACCGTGTATCCATATTTTGAAAATATATTCATAAGTTCTTTTTCATGGATATATTGACTGAAAAGACAGCAAAATAAGTTATATAATAACAATGTCAGCTCATGGCCCTCAATAAAAAGAAAAATAGCTCTTTATAAAAGCAAAATGAAAAACAAAGGTAAAATGTGAATGGAAAAAAATTGTTTAAGGTTGCAATGTAATTGAACCCAGCACTTGTAAGGCTCGGAAGTTGCAATTTGATAGCTCATAGGAAAGTGCAATGGTGGTTAAAGCCTAGGGTCCTTAGTCCAATTCCCCAGTGACAACTGAGTATTTCACAATTTATCTTCTCTTATCCATATACCCACTCTTCATAAAACATATACACATTCAATTATAACAACTTTTTTACATAAATAAACGTGATATATATTATTATATTTCAGGGAAGGGCAAATCATGTCAGCCCCATAAGCAGTAAAAGGCAGACAACATGATTCCAAATCTAGGAAATGATAGACAAAGGAAATGGCAGACAATGTCAGTCCAAACAGCAGCATGCTTCAGGCATATAGGACAACCAGTGTCAGCCATATCAGTGAGGAAGGGCAGACAGATCGTAATCATTAAGGAAAGGCAGATTGTTACTGTAGGTTACTTGAGAGGTAAAGCATCATCACGCAGAGTGTAAGTCCATAAACATGATAGAATGTAAAGAGACTAAGAAGGATGAGAGATAGACAAAGGAGGAGAAAGTACTCTATGAAGTGGTAGAGGATAATAACAATAAATATAAATACTTTATGCTGCTGTATTCTCAATAGTAAGGTTGGTTATGGTAAATTATAGGTGTTTTTGTGATAGAGCAAACTAAAGTGCAAAGTTTTGCACATATCTTCTTTAGGTTATACTTAATAAATTACTCTGAAGCCCATGATCAAACACAAAAAGAGTATTTTTTCCACCAGATTGCTCTCGACATTTTGATTACAATTGTTCATGAATATTTTTTAAACATGTTTGCTGATGTCTTTCTATATGCCAAGCTACAGAGTGGAAGTTATGTAGGATAAAAGTTAAAAAATTTAATTTTCACTCGCTTATGTTATTTTCAAAATAACTTACAAGCTCAGCAAATGCTCTGGATAATAAAGGCTTGTCACTATTTATCCATATGCAAAGATTATACCTCATGAAACAGCAATACTTACCTCTATTATAATACTTGGCCAGGTTTTTCTTATTCTATTTTCAACTCATGGATTCCATTCTCCTCCTGTCTACCTCCCCTGTTTGCAGTATCCTTCCTTTCTGAATATTTTCTTTTACTTCTTCATTGAAGTAGCTACATCAGTCAGTTTTTTTCTCAACTGCTTCAATTTTTTGTATTAAGCCTTGCATTCTTCTGCATAATAGCCTCTCTTACACTCATTATGGTTAGCTACTGCTACTCTTATACCCAATATGGCTAGCTACTGCCTCTCTTATACTGATTATAGCTAGCTACTGCCTTTCTAATTCCCATACAGGTTAGCTAGTGTAAATTAGGACTCTTTTCAGATACTGCCTTTCCTATTCCCACTAAGGTTAGCTTGTAGATGAGGAGTCTTTTCCAACTCAGTTTAGTGGCCTAGTGTTCAGTTGTTTTTTTACACAGATACATAATACTTCAAGCTAAAGCACGCTGTTAACTCCCAATGGTTAAATGGTTAGAGTGGGCACTCCTGCAATTGGCCAGTTGCAGCTAGGTTTGAATCCCGGTAAGGTCATTCTTCTTTTTTCTCCCTTTCCACCCCCCCTATAGTCAGTTTCCACCATTTAAGTAATAATGATGCTCTACTAATTATGATCAGTTCATGCCTTATTAATGAATGCACATACCACCATCATCAGTCAACACTATTGACACACAAGAATATTATTATAAAGAATTTGCATTAAATTCTTGGCTGTGAAATCATTTTGAAATGATAACTCTACAGAAATTGCAAAGCTGATGAAAATCAGCCACTGATTTGAGAAAGCTATCATATAACTTCAAACCCATTGTTTTGAAGATTATTAGCAAGACAACGCAGCTCACAGCCATTGTCTGCCTCACAGATCACACACACACATTCATTCCTATGAAGCTTACAGACAACAGCAAATCTAATCAAGATTCTCTTATTAATTTTTACGAACAAATTTTACTTACTAGAGCTGCTGTGAAAATTTTTGACTTTTACCTATTTCCAGAAAGGGCCTGCCCAATACTGTCAACACTTTCTATCCTATTTTGCAGTGTTTGTTTAGCCCCTACTTCAAGCACTGACTTCAGCAGCTGCTATTCACTGCATGCACATTGTGGGAATTTGCAGTATTCTTGTCTGGGGATGGCAAGCTTCTGTAACTCTCACTATTGGTGCAGCAGTTTAGTAGTTGCTGCCACCAGACTTCTGTGGCAAGTGATACTGAATTGTCAAACTGTAGCTACCCACAAGTTGAATTGGCAGGAGGTATGTTTTAAAAACATGTACAGTAACAAGACAATACACAAGGACATCATAGACATACACAGAGTGAGTGGAACCATGAACAGCTTTGCTTAAATACTCATGCTGCTCATGTTCTAAAAATAGTCTCTAGCTAAGTGTGAATGATTCTAAATATAGTTCCAGCTACTAATGTGATATGATCTGTGTGAAAGTGTTACTTGTTAGTGTGAAAGTGTTTCTTGTTTGAATGAAAATGTTAATGACTTAAAAGACTTCAATACATAGTTTAATGGCTCCTATGGAGTGCTGTTGAGGTTGTAAGTTCAGTTCTCCACACACATGGCTTCCTGATTTTTTTTAAATCTTTGGATATGGTTTTGTATAGTGTACACGGTTTATAATTCTTGTGCACACCAATCCAAAAATGAAAAAAAGTCATTAGGAATAAACTAACAATGGCATTTTATTAATAATAGGAAAATTTTCTCCAATACTTTTTATTATAACTTAATCTGACGTTTCGACATTATGCCGAAGTCCTCTTCAGGGGTCAAGGCTGTTAAAAAGAGAAAAATTTCCCATTCTTATAATTATTTCAGCCGAAAATGACTGAATCAATGGTATTTTTGTGGCATCCCTCCTTATATATATGTCTATATATATATTTATTGCAGCTTTGATATTTTTACTTGAATATTTCCGCATCACGCGAGCGTTCTGTATTCTCCCATATTGTACGGTTTATATTGTACGCTACTTGTAGCGCGCGCGTAGCGAGTAA
>WLWI01004915.1_pt1 | contig 11211 bp, 4 predicted proteins | sample 6701501 | NCBI WGS metagenome assembly WLWI01 (sample SAMN12718690, study PRJNA515312) | sponge metagenome | isolation source: marine sponge | host: Mycale hentscheli | place: New Zealand: South Island, Marlborough, Capsize Point | collected 2014-11-01
TCCCTTTACCCTGTATGCTAAATTAAAAAACTGGACCTTATTTTCAGTAGCTTCAGTGTTAGAAGTCAATAAAAATAGTATAGTCTTTAGGCTCGCTCGCCATTTGTGCTCAAGCACACCACTAGTTATGTTCACTGATCCTCACACCTTTGTGATCCTCACACTTTTGTGATCCTCACACCTTTCTTATCTTCACACCTTTCTTATTGCCATATTTGGTCATAATACAGAACTCAACCAATCAATTCGCTACATTTTCATTCTATTTCATGCACTATTCAGGAAGCGGGTGTGGTAGGCAGTTTTCTATGTATATTGGCTGCTTCAATCTTTATAGGTGTTCACTTCAAACTTGTATTACTTTGACAAAAACAGTTTACAAAGCCAGATCCTCTGAGATCATGGGTTGTGGACACCTGCAACTCGGTAGAGATGGAATAAGAGAGCTTCACACAGTAGTTAGCTGCAACTCCCTTCCTCTTTCTTGTGGGTCAGTGTTGATTCTGGTGGCGGCCTACTGAGCACTCCTGTGGCTTCCAATATTGCTTCTTACAACACTTGATGGCAGTTGTGACTTCTAGTCTCGCTTCCTACCACAATTTAGATAATATCCTGAACATTCCAGTTCAAACTTATTTTATTATGAGCATCAAGCAACAATTAAATGAAATAAGGTCACACTATATCGTTAACTGCTCTCCACTCACAGTCACTATTACACTACTATAATCCAAGTAGTCATATGTTTAATGACAATTTATTTGATGCAAAATCCTATATTGTTGTTTAACAGTTTTAATTCATTTTCAAGCACTTTAGACTAAGCAGAGTTTTACATTCACATCTAATGGAGTTCTATCCTGAGCAAAGCATTTCAAAATGGAGCAGAATCACAGCAATTGGTAAAAGTATTTTCTATAGATGTGGTTAAAGGCATTTACTGGATGTAATCCTTGTGATACGGAGATGCTCAGTACGCTGCCACCACAATTCTACAGTGGCCACTCAACCCGGATTAACGGGAGTAAGTTCTGCTACGCTCAGGGACTTAGGCTTTCAAACCATATGCTAACCCGCTAACCTACAAAGTATCAATTGATGCACAGTCACTTACAAAGAGTAGCACGAGTACAGAACTGATAGTACAATGGTGAGACAAAGGTAGTTCAGTGAGAAATGGCAGGCATATGGAATGACGCACGACTGTGTGCATGCGCGAACAAAAATTTGAACTAAATGAGTCACGTAATACAGTAAGTAATGAAAATGACTAATAAATAGTTAAGAGTGTTTGTCTTTAGGGAAATGTGGTGGATTCCACCACATCTCCCCCCTCTTGGAGACTAACGTCAGTGCCATCTTCAGCTGGAGACCATCCTTGTCATGAGAGAGCATCAGCTACTACATTCGACTTCCCTGCAATGTAGACAATTTGAAATGAGAAGTTGGACAGGTGGAGTCTCCATCTCCATAGCCGGTTATTCAGTGTTGTTGACTTGAAGAGGCTGAGTAGAGCCTGGTGATCTGTGTACACCGTAAAGTGAGTTCCAATGAGATAATGATCAAAATGTTCTATTGCAGATAGCATTGCCAGAGCCTTCATTTCCGTAGAAAAGTACCTGGTCTCTCTGGGCTGGAGCTGTCGGGAATAGTAGGCACAGGGCATCCATTTTTGTCCCTGCATACACAAAGAACTCCACCCACCCCCCGCACTTGAGGAGTCAGTATACACACAAAACACATTATCAATAACTGGGATGATTAATATTGAATGTTGACATTATATAGATGAAATAATTGCATTAAATGAATCAGTCATGTCGTTGGTCCACTGTATAATGTCAGGTGAAATCTTAGTCAGATGAAATGATAACATAGAGGTATATTTAGCAAAGCTAGGAATGAAGCGTGAGTAGAAGTTGACAAGACCTAAGAAAGATCAAAGTTGAGATGTTGTGTTTGGCTTGACGTAAGCATGAAGTGATTGAACACGAGCTTGTGGTATGCTCAGCTTTCCTTCCCCCACAACAAACCCGAGAAACTCAAAAGAGTGAAAACACCATGCACACTTACTTTGTTTGACAGTAAACCCATGCTGTTGCAGACGACTTAAGACAGCAGTAATATGACCAAGACGGTTAGGAAATGAAACAGAAAAAATGATTATGTCATCAATATAAGGAAGTGCAAATTCTTCTAAACCACATAAAACTCTGCATTAGAAGCTGAAAAGTGGCGGGTGCATTCCGCAACCCAAATGGCATATTGAAACTTTCTAAAGTGATCAATTTAAAATGAAATTTATAATAATGCTTTGAAAAAGCAAGTAGAAATGTATAATAACAGATATAATTTTTACATTATTTCAGTGATCGATGTATAAATGAAATTTATAATACATTTTTAAATAAAACATCACAATTATCAAGTCTGACTTTTCATATAAACTAGATTGAAACGTTCTCACCTAACAGGGTCTGGAAAAAAGCAAACGAAATGTGAAAAAATCTTAGTTGGTACATCATGTACATAATCTTAAAATTTATAAGCATAACAATAACATACTTATTTACCGTTTCATCATCATCATTGGGAGTTTGCAGTGGATAAAAGCTGATTTATAATATTGAAGAAATCAGTGATAGAAAATAAGGACATTTAATTAGCGTATTTTTTTAAGCTATGGTTTGTCGTGAATATTTATGAACGCACACGACAAGAAAACAAACTGTTTAGTCAAGTTTACTCCTGCTCAAACTGGTTGGATAATCATTAGAAAGTTGGTTATTGTTTTGAGAAAGTTCATTAAATCAATTCTTTCCTTATTTTTTTGAAATCTATTTCTTAACTGTAGCTGTTACAGTAAAATAACAAAGTGGTTGGGAAAGCATGGCCTGATGCATTGGCACTGATGCTTTATTAACTTCTATAAACCTCAAGGAGGTAGTTGTCATGTAATTTATACCCCACATCATCAACACTTTGATTCGAATTATTTCATCCAATAATAATCTATCTAAATTGCAAGATATTGATGTAGAAATTATTCCAAATTAAATTTATTGCAATCATCATTACGAAATGCAATAAATAATCAGGAATAGCCTTTGGGTCTTCCTACTAGTGAGTATTGCAAATTGGGTAGTTTTTTTTTTCTTACTCATTTATACTGAGCTTCATAGAATGATATCTGTAGGAAGGTTAAATATGCAAAAAGAACAAATTTTTTCTCTTTTATAAGGAAAATCGCAGCAGAAAATATATTGGAGACTGAACCTAGTATACATTTTTGAAATTAATCTATATTAGAAAGTAAGTAAAAATTTGAGGCAAAAATCAATCATTTGTGCTATTTAAACAGTGTAAAACTTTTTATTGTGATGTTTTATGGTATCGTTATCAATATTGTTAAGTGCATAATGATTTCACTATTATTTAAAAACAGATTAGAATAAATTAAACCTTAACTTTGGGACTAACAAAACAGGAGCTTTGTGTCATAAAGAAATGATTGGACTAATTGTCTGCATGATGTCTGCACATCAGTTTCAAAATTATCTTATCATATCTTCAGCAAGTATGTGAGTAAATGTATAACATAGGAAAGTTAAAAGTTAGAAGTTACTTCAATATGAACTTTTTATTTAACTTTTAAGATCTGTAGGAATTTGTTATACAGAATTCAGCATGATGTAATTTGCAATTATTAATTGAACTATTCCTTTTTCATTAATGTAGGAATAATCTTGGACTCTGTGGCATTATGTGTGATTACTAATTGAGGAGATTTTGATCAAGTATAAGATTTTTCTACCATTGCACTCAATACCATCCCACACGGGTATACAGAGTAACAATAATTTTACCAAGCTTTTGTATTATGCAATACTAGTAAGTGTAAATAACATAGTTATTGTAATTGTTATGTTCAAAATATCATCTTTTAACCTATTTACTATAACTAATATTATTAACAATAAGTGCAAGCAAATAAATCCATTATTAATATGCACTATGCATCAGATGTTTAAAAAAATTGTCATAAAATATATACATTGTACATAAAATACTTTGGTTCTTATTTTTATTATAACATAAATATATATTATAATATATTTATAATATATAAGAATAAGCTTAGTAATTATTATAAGTTGTTGTTATGTTAAACAGATAAAGGTCTGAAATTCCCTACGTTATCATAGTGAACTTGTTTATAAAAACTTTATATCAAGCAACAGCAGTCATTCCACCACCAGCCTATTGTGAGCCAAGATTCTTAAAAATGTTATACAGATTTCTGGAATTGTATTTCTCTCTGATAATAGTCACATACTGCTGTGGAGCATGTGGAGCTGATCTCTATCAAGTGAACACTACCAGAACCTTGTGCTTCTCTGATGTAGCTGAGTTTATGTGCTCTCAACATGATTCATTTGTTGTTTGGATAGTTACTAGTATAAGTACTGGGGAGAGGTCAAGTGTACTAAGTCTTGATTCTTCTGCACTACATACAGGACAGAGAATGGTAAGGACCACAATAGATTCTACTGAAGTTATTGCTCAGTTACTTGATGGCAATTCATCATTCTCTCTGACTGTCCTAACTATTGAAGCTACACTTTCTGCAAGTGTGAGGTGTAATGCTGACACACTCAATTACTACCCTCAAAATAGTAAGACTGTGGTTCACTATAATGGAGGACTCTATGAATGTAAACATCTTTTTACAACATATAGAAAATACTGTAATACCATCGGACATTACTTTAATACCAACTACAACTGATTCTTCTAGCTACCGAGTTACATGGACACCATTCTACTACAATACCTCAAGATACATGGTAACAGTTTATCCTCCTGAATCCTACACACAGGAAGATCTCATCATCCACAACAATGATAACAGTACAGTACACAACATTACTATAGCACACAATGACTGCCCACACAGGATACATTCTACTTTTATAATAGGTAAGTTTCAGAACACAGATAAAAGTAATTGCTTATTATATTGTCTTTAATAAGAAACTAGTATTTAATATTCAAATTTTTCAAAAGTAAGTCTGCTGGAATATTGAGACTTAAAATGCTTTTTTTCATAATAATAAGTTAATATTTATTAAATACTTTGACTTAAAATGTCATATATCTGTATATTTTTTTAGAATGTAAGCTGATAAAAACATCTAGGATACTATTTTATAGCATTACCAACAGTGGCGGAATGACTGCACATTTATCATATAATAATATGATTATTCAATGCATAAATAAAACTTGGGGAATCGACTTTTGGGATGATACACTACCTACAACATCAACTAGTAAGTGGTTTATTATTGTAGCAATATGTATTTTTTGAGATATCTTTAGTGAATGAATTTATCTATGGGAATATTTCGGTATTAAAGTCAATGCATTTAGTACAACTGTAACAAATTACTTCTATAATATGGATGATTCATACTCAAAATGAATATTTTCATACATTATGCACACATTGAATATGGAATGTTCCTAACTTAAACTAAATGTAAAGAAATTAAATTATTTCATATTTAAATTGAAAAGTTTATTATGTTATTAATGTTATTGTAAACCTTTTAATTATAGTAAAAATTTCAGATGCTCCATTAGCTATCAATTGTACATTTGAATTGGTCGATTGTACATTTCAGTCTGATGTCCAGGATTCTCTGAGAATATGTGAACAATGCAAAAATGAAGTTCTAAGTTCATGTTCTTTGCTTCCAATAATACTGAGTGTTGCTGTGACATGTCTTCTGACCATCATTACTCATGTCATAATGATAATAATATTTACCATCACAATGAAGAGAAAAAGTATGTGGAAGTTAAAATAGTTTTAATGTAACTAACATTTGTAATCATTTTTAATTCAGGTAAAGTTCAGAATCAATCGTCTAGGTAAGGTTCACAGTATTCAATGTATGTTACATTGTATTTTAATGATGAATAAAGAAAAGTCCATTTTTCTTTCAGTTTTACTGAACAAAGTGGTCATACAAAGGTAGTAAAAGAAGTATTAACAATATATTGTTTATTATTACTAGCAGAATATATTGTCAATTTTTTAGAAATCTTCACACATACAGTGCTCACAGATATTAACAAAAAAAGTATGATACCATATTATTTCATAGTATGAATAGGAAATAATATTTCTTTTCTAACTGTATTTTTTAATGTGGATATACATTGTAGTGATGGCAAAATCATATCTTGTTTATTAGTTATATAATAGTAAAGCGGACAGAGATTATGCATTTAAAACGTTTTGACAGATGTATTTTATTGCATATTTCTTAAAAACATCTGTGAAAGAGAACAAATACATCAAATAAGGCTAAGGAAGAAATTACAAAGTGATATTACATAAGGTATAGACTTAATTTTTATTGCAATTTACTTTTATTTCTGGTAAAATCTATTTATAAATCCTTTATTTTACCTACAAGACACATTATCATCAGATTGTATTGTTATTGAATATTCTTTTCATATGCTTAGAATGCTGCATATAACACTGTTCAGGTCAACATGCAAAAGGTACATCAAAAGCATTTTGTCCTATTTGTCAATGGTCCATGTTAAAAAATAATATTTTATACATTTCTATTTAAATGGAATTCATTGCTGATTCATGCTAATTATCTAGCATTTATAAATTTAGAGGGAAATTACTTCAGATAATCATTTGATTGCAATAGACTTGAATAATGATGGTAAGCCATTGACAAAATTGTAATGTTTTAACTATTAAGCTACTTAATTCACTTCTTCCTTAGATATGTATGAGACTATTAACATTTGAAGAATAAGAAGTAATTATCAATGGACAATGTTATTTTTCTTAAAATGTCATACTTTATAAAAGTGTTTGTAGTAGCTGTATTGAATCTCAATGTCTACTTATTTCATCCATAGAAATAACATAAAGTGGCAATTTGGTACTATATAAAAGTACAGATTTTTGTCTATAGCATGAAATAGAATACTGCTAATCAATAAAGCATATAGGTTGTATATGTAGCCAATAAAATGATATTGATGCTGCTTATTTTAGTAATCATCTGTGGCTGAAATGAATAATTTTCATATTGTTTATTACACATAAATTTTATTACAGAGAATGTTCATGTCATTAACTATTATGGTGAGTGCTAAAAGTGAGTATTTTAAAATAACTTTATATTTGATTGTTAACACAATTACATAATATTTCTGTGAGCCACTTTTTGAACATAGCTTTACTTAAATAGAATATTTATCATTTCCGATTCAAACTAGCTGTTGTTATTAGATTCTAACTGGACAATGTCATTTTTCTTACACTTTATGAAAGTGTTGTAGCTGTATTGAATCTCAACGCCTTGTATATTTCATCCATTGATATTATTACCATAAAGTGGCAATTGTATATTTCATCCATTGATATTATTACCATAAAGTGGCAATTCGGTACTATGTAAAATACAGATTCTTGAATGTAGCATCAAATAGAATACAGTTAATCAATAAAGTATAGGTTGTATTAATATCCAATAAAATAATATTGATGCTGCATTTTAACCATTAATGAATAGTTAATTATTCTCATTGTTTATACCGTTAATTTTAATGCAGAGAATTGTCATGTGATATTACTAATATAGTGAGTGCTACAACTGAGTATTTTAAATAATTGATTGTAAATACAGTTATACTTAATATTTCTATGAGTCCCTTTTTGAACATAGCTTTACTTTCATAGAGTAGCTACTTATCATTTCCAATTCATTTCCAATTCAAACTAGCTGTGGTTGTTTCAAGTACATGTACAAATATATTTTTTTCAACTTATACAGTGTTTAGCTATTGATTTCAAGATGCAATTCCTTTCAATACATGTTAGTTATTTTGACCTTACATTTTGCATCATAACTGTCCATCGCACACTCTATAAGCAATAGTGTATTTAGAATATATTGTTCTATAGCTTCAGTTTCAGTATTTGATTATCAAGATAAAATAAATCAGATGTAAAATGTTAGTTTCCAAAGGTTCAATTACATCTTTTTATATTATTTATTTGGAGAATATTTCTACATGCTAACACTTGTTGTTTAAATGAGAGTGAACTCTTAATTGGGAAAGATGTAGCCATATACTTGAATAATATCTGGAATCCCAGTGTAACCTGGGCTTGATCAACATATATTGGTATTATCACCAAGCAATAATTAAATGAGTAAAGGGCACAATATATCATTAGCTGCTCTCTTATCAGTCATTATTACCACCACACATAATCCAATAAGTATAAGTTAAATGATATTATATTTGATGTAATATCATTATATCATATAATATCATATTATAATGGTTTAATGATTTTATTCAAGATGTACTCAATTTTTAACTTATCTTAATAGAGACATATAGCTATTTTCAAGCACTTTAGACTAAGCAGTGTTTTACATTGGAATTGTAAATCAGTTTAAAAATGTACTTTGTGCATTAGTATTTTTTTTAATACATTGTTTACTAACATTGTAAGTTGTACTATATAATAGTTAGACACTGCCACCAAGGGCACTACTGTGTTTAGGGTCCCGAAGGCCTCCGGCTGTGGCAAAAATGTGGCAAAAATGTGGCGTCCCGAGCGTAGCGAGGGCGCTACTAATGGGGCCTGAGGGACCCTAAACACGTACTTCCACTCCCAGCATGCTAACATTTTTTGATAAGGAAAAGAGAGAAGAACCTACAGAATTTTGTGATAATCCTACCTGTTCAGGAGAACCTTGGTGTAGCGCCTGGGAAATATGTAGTGAAATGATGGACAGAGCTCCTACCGCAGTACCTGAAGAGGAGAAAATATACTGTAAGATCTTATAAGATTTATTTGCTGGGTTTCTCTTTCTGGAGTGGGCGGGGGAGGGGAGTTGAGGGAGAAGTGGGGTGAAGACAAGTGCATCAAAGTAATACTAATCTAAATGGGTTGTGCTTCAAGAACTACATATGGACACATTGGAGCATTCATCATGCAGCATTCAGTATGGGAGAATATTGAACGCTCGTGTGATTCAGAATTTCTTATACTCAGTAGTTACTATACCCACTTTAATAACAAAATGGGTCATATATTTAGCATGTGGGTATTAAGGGGTTCATTTAGGGTGGCCAGGGGAGTGCTTTCCCCCTCCCCTCCCTTGAAGGCATTTCGCCCCCCCCCCTTAAAATATTTTAAACTTTCGTAAGCAAAAAGCAAAGTTGAATGTGAATGATGAAGATTGCAAATGATTAAATCAGAAGTCCTCTACCATCTTAATTATGTACAAAATTTATGACCCACTAAGATAGCGAAAGCTCTGTCTTGCCCCCCCTTAGATTAATTCTGAAATGAACCCCTGAATATTGGGGATGGGAAGGGAAGGATAGAATTTAAACGAACAAACACATCCATCTCTTTATGGTCATAGTAGCCAGTAGCAACCATTATGAACAGCAAAAGTCATCTAATCTCTTTATGGTCATGGTAGCCAGTAGCAACATTATGAACAGCAAACATTATGAACAGCAAAAGTCATCTACTAGGCAGCTGTAAGGATACCTCTCTGTATTTTACTGTGTTTAATGTATGAGATTAAACATTTACAATATATATGAGTTCAATTAATTACGGTGTAGATTGTGTAATGAAGTGCTTTAATTAGAGAAAACAGCAAGAAATTATTTGCTCACGTACAGTAAGAGTCAAAAAAAAATTCCCATAGTGACCAGACTTTTAGCGACTAACAGAAAAATAGTCTCTAGGGTAAGGAGACTTTTAATTAAAGTCCTTTCATTTAAAAAAAATCATTAGCAGCCTAGTTTAAATCTGATTTTGCAGCTACTACACATCAAGCTGGTGCTGCCCTGTACTTGTTTAACCACAATAACTGAAGTGCTCTAGAAGGGTTATGCACCTAACTGTAAAAAAGTCAGACACAGAAAGGTCGCTAGAGAAAAAAGTCACTAGAGAAAAAAGTCGGCAGTAAAAGGTTGCTACAAAAAAAAAATTGCCCAAAAAGTCTGGCTAAAAGTTGCAAAATAAATCGTGTTAAAAGTCTTTTCCTACAGACTTTAGAAAGTCCTTAAAACGACTCAATGGGAACTATTTTTTTACCCCTACTGTAATTATGACGTAATGATAGGGGGAAAAACCCGTAAATGCTAGTACTGATGCAGAGTTGACAGCTTCGTTTTTCTCAGCCTGAAATTTCAAAACGGCACCATAAAAAGTCTTAAATGGTTTAATTAATTAATTAACGGTTAGTAGTAACTCCATACCCAATATTGTTCATTCATACTGCTGGGACAACGCCCACGCAAATATTCACAATAATTGGATTTTGGTTGCTAGGGATTACTAACTTTTTTCTTGGTGTTTGTAGAGCTCCAACTAAGGGTGGATCCTAAAGAGTACTGCTAATGGACTAACTAAATGAAAAGAACGGGCCTTGGGAGCCTGTTTCGTTCAAGTTACGAGCACCCCAGCCTCAAGTATATAATCCACAACTCCTCCGCGGTGTCGACGCTGACGAGCCCATTCTTCGTCTACTGCTACATTTGTTGATTGTCTTCAAAACCTTAGTTGTACTTTTTCTCAATTCTGCTTTGTTTTGTCTAGTTGATTGTGCTCATTTGATCCACGCGGCAGCGCGCCCCAATATTTTTCTTTCAAAAAAATTGCAACAAACATTTCGTAGCTAAGGTCGTAGTCAGCCTGTGTACGAAGATTGGAGTCATTTCTACGCACAGTTTCCGAGAAGTAACACTAAATAGACTCCGGGACTAAAAATTAGTCCACGCGATCTTTTGGCAGAGACTTGATTGCATTCAAACCACACCCACAACAGATTCAATTAATTCCCGCAGGAAAGTGAGTTCCAGGTGCTCTCTAACTTTCTGGGCCTACCGGTTAGCAAACCAGTTTTCTGGCCGCCTCTCCTTCTCGATGATAAGCCCTACTGAAACGAGTGTGAGGAGATTATTGTGTAGTCTTGTTAATAGTGTTTTTCTCGGCATGGTCGGGTAAGGGAAGCCTTTTATCAAGCTAGCTAGATGCATATTCAGTGTGTGTATGTACCTATAATAGATTAGTGAACCATTTTTGCTGCTGGAAAACTCTACAGTTTCAGTTTGTGTACAGTTTTCTGT
>WLWI01004916.1_pt1 | contig 11210 bp, 11 predicted proteins | sample 6701501 | NCBI WGS metagenome assembly WLWI01 (sample SAMN12718690, study PRJNA515312) | sponge metagenome | isolation source: marine sponge | host: Mycale hentscheli | place: New Zealand: South Island, Marlborough, Capsize Point | collected 2014-11-01
TAGTTGTGAGAACCAGGTATGCCACAAGATCACTTGCTTCTACTGGTGGCACACAATCAGTACTCTCCCCCTGAGGTCCACAAAAGGGATCCCTGCCTCCTAGAAGGTTTATCTTTTCTAGATATCGCTCTTTGGCACCACCTGAATGTGTTTCAGCGTACCTTGAAAGTTCCATGGTTTCACTCGCCAAGAACACCTGTACACCAGCTAATTTGCGCGTGTGCGTTAACGCCACCAAGGTCACATGATGAAATATCTCTATAGCATGAGTAGGAGAGAAGTCTACATTGATCGATCGGCATATTTGATTCTGCCACGTACATATGAATTGATTGCTACATGAAACACACGCACACAATCACTTAGTCCTACAGAGGAAATCATAAAACTGATTCATTCAAAATAAACTGATTGATTCAAAATAACTTCTCTTAGGAGATATGGAATAACTGTGATATACTTAAGCGAGAGAATGAATTATGGGATCCATCGTTGGTAAGCATGCAACTATTATGTTAGTATATAGCTTTGTACTAAATATACCATATTTTATGAAGCTATATACTACAAGGCGTACACATATTCACACACATTAACACAAATTTGCATTGAAAATGTACAGGCTATGTATATGCATTCAAAAGAGTAGGACAAAACTCAATAAATTGGTCTGGTTTTAGTTCATGCACTCTGTCTGGACCCATCAAACATATCAACAACACTCGCTAATACAATTACAACTTTAATCCACAATAAATCAAATATACTGAAGTATCATCCACGACAATCTCAAGATAATGTCATGGAAATATAAATAAATTTTGACATTTCTGGACTTCTTTTTCATGCACACCATTTAGCTAATTCCCATCTAATCCCTCCCTCCTGTATACATCACACCATAGTGTATTTAGTCAAATATAATCTAAATTAGTAAATCGCCATAAGTTGAGCCACTTGGATTCTCACAAACCACCCTTTACCCACTAACTATTCCTCTCATCCTTAGCAAATGTTGGCATCTATGGTAGCCTGTTAATTTGGATTCAAGATTAATTTCCACACTTGTGGCTAATGGTTTACAATAGCCGATGTCATCAACTTATATAGTAAGGCTAGCACAAGGTGGCAGGTTCAAAGAGGACAGACTGTTGACCAGAGAAGATGAATAGTAACGATCCCACAATTGATCCTTGGGAAACACCATGATGTAACTAATGTCAAAGAAGATGAGATACCATTGAGGATAACTCAAGTGCGGCATGCATGCAACAATGGTTCAAAAGGACACCAATCTCATTGTAGATGAGATTGAGAGGTTGCGGCTACTCCTGAATTGTGACAAGACAACTGCCATGATAGTTACAAGGAAAAGGCACCCCCTGATCCTCCTTTGAAGATAAACAATAAACACATCTCTTTTATCCACACCTACAGACCCCTCGGGTGCATTGCCCTGCCTATTCTAGATTATGGCTCACCAGCTTGGGATCCATCCCACAAGAAGTACATTGTGTTATTAGAGAGAGTTCTACATAGTGACAGGCTGATGGTTGAGAGATGCTACGCCTCTTCTGAGGCAACTAGGATGACCACCTTGGCCAAAAGACAGCAGTATTTCAAGCTCTGTGGGTGCAGGCATATCCTCCAAGTTGAGTCCATCCTCCAATCCAGTGTGTCTTTATGTTCAGCCCTCACATTTTAGCTAGGCACAACTACTCACAGGCCCTCCTTCAACAAGTGAGAACTGACTACCACAGAGCCAGCTTCTTCCATAGTGTAATACCACTGTGGAACAGTTTACCTGACAGAGCTGCCTCCTATTGTACATTAAAAGGATTCGAGAACCACTTAAAAGTTCAACTTATCTCAGCAACAATCTTTTACATATTTCACTGTCAAGTCAACATTCTCTGTATTGTACAGTGTGTATATTTGGTGTATATTTTGTGTATGTCTATGGGATGGAGTCGATTCATGGTGAATTAACTAACAGGCGTAAGTGTGGTAAGCATAAAGAACAGAAGCCGCACGTGCATCAGTATCAGCGTTGACCATTGCACATGTATAGTAATTCAGAGTTTTAAAAGCATGAGCGAAAGGTCAAAAGTTATATGTTACGTTCCTGTCCCTAGGAGAAAGTCAGAATGGCTTAAATACTACAGAAGTTATCACTATTCAGGAAATGTGAGAAAGCACCTTCCCATGAATCTTCTTTTGACGTCACCATAACTGGAATAGTACAAATGAACAACAAAAAATGGAAAGTGACAGCTTCAATGATGCCAGATACACTGCCTGCAGCAAAATTCTCATTAGTCACAAACAATGATTCAATCATACTTGATGAGCTAATCACACTTCTTAAATTGGAAAACCATGGTATTGATAACCTGCATATTCCAACCTTGACTGGGGCTCTTAGCAACACTATTATAACTGAAGTTCAGATGAATTGGATGAATCAGATACAACTATTTTAAGTTCTGTATTCTTTGGAGTGATTTTCTCTAACATGACTTCATACCTTCCATCAGTTTTCAGCAGTTTTGAGGATATCACAACACCAGCTGCAGTTGTGGTACATTTCCCACTGGATTCTTCAGCTATAAAAGTAGGACTAAAGGTGGACTTCTCTTTCACTACTCCTGAAGCACCACAACAATAAAAAAAAAATGCTCCTCAATTCACTCCAAATGAACTGACAACATATTCTGCATGTTTGAATGTCCAGCCAGTATTAGGAAGTGCTGAGTCAATATCGGAATACAAATGTGCAATTACTATTGCCTCAGATGGCACCGGTGGTACAGGCATATAGGATGCTCTTCTACTACAAAATTTCTACAATTTGGCTAAGGGAGTTCCTATTCTCAGAGGACTATTATCAAATGTTGTCATTAAAAAAATCTCTCTTGCCTTTAATACTCGAAGTAAAACAGTGAAATCATTTGCCTTGCACCTTCAGGTGTACGACTGGCAACTACTTTCAAAAGTCTCTCTTACTTTAGTTGATCTGTACATGAATTACAGTGGCGAGTCATGGGGTGCAGCATTCAAAGCCAATGCTTTTTTTGGTAATGAATATTCCATTTCTATCAATTTCAATCTCCCAAGTTCTGATGAGGAGGCAGTTTTAGAGTTTAATAATGATAATCAAGCTTTTTCACTTGCCAAGTTTTTCAATATCTTAGATCTAGAAGTCCTAGAAAGTATACCAGTTATAAGTGACCTCCTCCAAATCAGCATTGTTAGTGCTAAACTCCACATTACAAAGCCTAGTGACAGCTCTGAGATATCAATGCAGGAGGAAAAAGTAAGCATTTATGTAGAATCTATTGCCTTAAACTACTCTAGTGTCACTTTAAAACAAGTGTATACTGATATCAGTTTTTTAAAAACCCATCTACCAATAGATTCGATATTGGCTTTAAAGTGGCTGGTTTTATAAACGATGATGTGTATGTGGACTTGGGATACGATCCTGAAAAATCAATTCTCTGTGGACGTGCACTCATTTCAAGTTTCAAAGAGGTAGACCTTAGTTCTGTTGCTGGTGTTTTTTTTTGAAGTTCATTAAATGAAGCATACTTATCTGTGTCAAGTAATGTAACTGCTGGAGTTTCTCTTAGTCTTGATACAAAGGATATGTCTCTAAAACACCTTCTTGCTGACATAAAGAAAACACTAGAGGGAGTTTAAAACTGACTGGTCACTCTGGGATCCTTTTTGTCTTTATGGGAATTACAAAATCCTGAAATACCTTCTGTTGATGGGCAAGATAATCCAAACTTCTTTGATCTTGGATTAACTTATGGATCATCATTTGCTGAAACATCTACTACCATAGAGGCATTTGAAGTTAAAGTAGAGACATCCAATGTTTAATGCCTATATAATTGGTAGAGTGTCTCTGGGTACCACGGAAGTTATACTTAAGGGAACTAAAACTGAAGAGGGTGTTAAATTCATTACAACTTCTATTCATGCTGATTCAGAGAATGAAGAATTTCAAGCTAATTCCTCAACTGCATTCACTCTTACAGATATAGACTTACCATCTTCTATTCCACTTAATGTCTCCTAATTTGAATTGGAGCTCCTGGAGAATAAAAAGTCTTTTGAATTCTATGGGTCATCTAATCAATTAGAATGGACTTTTTCTTTGGGATTTAAAGACTTCAAAGTCTTTTTTGTTGGGGGCGGAGATCACTTACAGCAAGAATTTAATTGACTGCTGTGCAAAATTTTCATGCTTACTGACAGGCTCACTTGAAATACAACTTAATGAGAGTGATAATGTGTTCATAAATGACATCCAGGTTCACTTTGGCTCTGACAAGGACACTACATTAGTGGCCACAATGGCGGATGGTCAAAGTCATGGCATTGATTATATCTTTCAAACGCTGCTGAATCTCAATCCCCAGGGAGATTCAGTCACTCCTGGTACTGAAGAAGATAATGTATCCACATTTGCAAGCTTATTACCACTTTCTATGAATACCCCCACATATTCAACATTATTTGTTATTACCAATATTACCAAGTTACAATTTTCTTGCAGCTGGAGAATTAAAAGATATCGGTAATGGACTCTTGTTGGCAGGCAGACTGCAAGACAAGGTATATGGATATGCTCTTGGAATCAATCTGCCTAGTGGCTTTCAATTCGCTCAACTCATACTGGACCTCCGGAGCACTGATGATGTACTTAGAGTTAAAAATATTGTGCCGGCTGAAGGGGGCCAGTCATCTGAGCTTTCGCCACTATTAGCAGTGAGGATGTGACTGGATCAGAATTTGTAGTGAAAGATAATAGATTTTATCGTGCTTTGGAATTCAATAACATCCTAGGATAAGTGAGTACATCCTAGGATAAGTGAGTACATCCTAGGATAAGTGAGTACATCCTAGGATAAGTGAGTACATCCTAGGATTCACAAGCCTCAACTCGACTATTACTAAATGTATCAATTTAGGAAATAGCACTGCACATTCTGTAATGGCTACGTTTTCTGACTCCGAGCAGAATGGTCACACTCAATGGAGGGCATATGGACAAGCATTAGGAGATCCAAGACACTTTGAAAGCACCAAAACATACTTAGATCATGATATCAATGTGCTACAGAAACCAGCTATTGAATCCATTGAATATGATACTGTGTCTATCAGTTTGACAATCACTTGGACAAGCGCTTCTCTCAAAGCTCATTAGACAGCCTTCAGACAGTAGCAGCTAGAAGCAATGACAGCAGTGTCATGGTGCTTACAAAAATAGCTACTCCTTCAGAAACATCCCAAACTCTAGTTGTCAATATGGCCACTGAAGTTCAACACTGGGATGATCGTTATACTCAAATTAATTCAATTATTGTTACAGTCAAGGTTATTGGGTCTGGACATGCTCTATCCAGTTCCCCAAGTGAAACAAGGATGCTAGAACGTGTTAGTGCCCCTAAGACTGCTATAGCTTCTGTCAATGATAAAGTAACTATTTCATGGAGACCAGTGAGCACTGCTACCAGTAACTTATCTAATACTTGTTAGCTAATGGATGTACTTTGGTAAGCAATAAGCACGGAGTGTTGACAGGGAATGAATTAATAAAGAATGAAGGATATGTTGAATTTGGAGAGGATAGAAGACTAACTGCTGTACATATTGATACAGACCATGTCTGCATACGGGCATTGCAATTTGAAGTTTTAGCTAGTTTCTTGAATCATGTAGTTTAGAGTGTGTATCCTATTTTTGTAAACAAAAAAATATTCCACGATAATTTTAGCTATGCGTGCTTTTAGTAAACTTTAATGTTTCATACACTTCGTAGATTTTCATTTTTGTTATGTTTTCTAGTTGTTCACTGTAGTTTGTATGTTTAATAGCTTCATTGTACATTTTTCATACTTAGAACTCCAGTGTTATCTACACAGGATCTATATATGGAGAAATGGGGGCCACATACTATCCATACATAATACACCCTCATGCACAAATGGCAAGTGAGCCAACCTGTTTTGAGACTTTAATTAAATATTGCAAATGTTGGTCTTTACGACAGCAAATATAGATCCTAAAACTAATTCTGTTCTTCATAACTGCAATATCGTCACTTACTCCAGTATAAAAAACAAGTCTCTGTATGCTGAGGGTGACAAACAAGTGCAACACACACACATAACTTATATGTACAAGTAGTGGTGAGTGAGCCAAACTTATAGCGGAAGTCAAAATAAGATGGCTTCTGTAACTACATAGAGATCAGTGCACCGAACTCATTGATCAGGGCTACTGTGAAGGAAGAGGAGGGAACTGAAAACTACTTTTGTAATGCTGCTCCTAATTTGCCCTCACTAAAGTCCTTGTGAAGTCTTTTGTATATGTCAAACTCAAATATTTCTCTAAGGTTGATTCAAATAATTATCAAGTACAAAAACTCAACAAAATACAAATTGAAAATCCTTTTATTCTACAATGAAATAATAATGAATGTGTGATAGGATTGGTTAATAAAAGATGCTTTGTTTATAGTTACCATGTGATTCTAAAGTTACTCTTTATGTTTGTAAATGAGCCTGCAACTTCTGATGTGCTGTTGATAAAAGATAGCTAGCTACCTGGTACAGGTACCCCTGTGGTTAAGTTAGCTGGTTCCTACAGCTACATTGATTTAGTTTAATGTTTCAGCTTTTATTCTGACAATACTACAACAAGATATAGCTAATTAGATTTAGCTAACTATGAATCTTTTCTCATCATGTTTTCCTGAGTAAATGGTAGCTTTATAGCCGTTACATAAAGGGTCTGGTCAGCCAGATTAGGGCAAGGGGACCTTCCTTCTTCACCCCTATGCAGCTCTTTGTCATATTAAAGGAACTGCAAATACCATGAAAAGTACTCTCATATTACTCATATCCAAAACCCTTTAATCAAGTGAAATAGATCATTCTTTTAGTTATAAAGAGAAAGAGAAGATCAAGGAGAACATTGTCATTGTGTGTGTATATCTTATGAGCAGCGTGTGCATAGTTGAGTGTGTGTAATTTCATGTGTTAGTTTGTGCCCCGGACTTCCGGTGGATCGTCTTTCATTTCATATGTGCGCATGAGTGACAAAGGACTCAAATAGCTGGTCATGCATGTGTCTCATCAGTTCACTATTATCAAGATAGATTTAAAACTCTACTTGAACTCTGTGGATTCTGGTGGCAGCATCGTCGGGAGTGAGTCAGGGCTTCCGACAACTACCTTACCTACAGAGTTCAAGGTAGTGCACAATTCTTTAGCTGATGCAGCAAGAAGTGGATGGTTCACCTTTGATGACAAGAGTGTTTATGCAGAAAGAAAGGTTCTGGTAATAATTGGGCCTATGGGTACTTAAAACAAGACCAGGTGTGTCTAGAAACCATTTTAGAGATGATACAAAGACAAGTTGAAAGATGTGACTATTTGGATAGCTTTCTGGTATAGCTGATCCTTGAGGAAAATAAACACGACCAACTTTGCCAAATCCTGATACCGTCATGAGAGATGACAGACTGTTGTATTCCAGTTGTCGTCCTAGCAACATTGTTACATCTGTGTGTCCCCACCCTCTTTACAAACTCCTCCCAGAGCTTACATCCACCAATACAGCAAGTTTGGTCTGACTCAGGAAGACTTCATGAGCAGTTTTGTGGCCATAGAACAAGTCATTAAGGATTACAAAGACTTGAGCAGTTAAGTTTATGAAAATATCATTGGAGTGATTCATGCAGACTGTGCTACAGTGTTATAAGGTGGCTAAGATAGCAATTGAACATTGAAAAGAAGAATGACATGGTGTGGTTGTGGGTAGTTTCAGTAGTGTTGTTTTAACATAAAAACTGGGGTAAGATAGGAATATGAGAAAGATTGATTGAGCTGGACACACAAACTAACTATTCACTAATTTTAGTTTTCCTTATATTAACTTACAACATAGTGACTCCCACAGGCAAGTCTCTTAAAAATGTTATAAATGTTATAGCTAATGACCGTAAAATGAAGTCATTTTTATTTAGCTATGAGAAGAAATTGTTCAATTCTTGTGCTTTACATTTCCATGCCATGTCCAGTGTTTTTAACAAGACTATACAATAGCTGCAGCTTTGAATAGATATACTGAAGCACAATAGGACAATATGCTTATACTGCACTACTTCGGGAGTAGCCAAGATTTAACTAAATGCTGCTAAACGCCTCCACAAGTTACACTTTATCGCCATTAAAAACTTTACGCGGTTACATTAGGTTTAGGTCTACAATAATGACAATTTTATAACAAATGGTTTATCATAGCAACTATATGTCCTCAATTCTTGTGCTTTAGTGCATATGGTGAGCAAGATATATATTAAATTACATTCAAAACGAAAGAGAGATTTGAGCTACACCTCTCTTACATTACAAATCAAGTTTTGACTAAAGGTTCTCCAATCTAGTTTGTGCTAGTGTGTACATCCAGGCCTGTAGGGAGGGGAGTTCTCTAGGTTCTAAACCCAAAATATTTCAAGCATGATCTGGCAGGCCCTATTCGTCACATATAACATTCAAGAAAATCAGAGTTATTCAAGTCTTTAATTCATATGCTTCAGATCATAAAAAAAAAAACAAAAAAAAAAACACCCCACCTACAGCCCTGTTATAGAAGTGGCCTATCTGGCTAAAGAAGTAGTAGCTTAGTAGTGGCTTCAAATAATAGTGACACTTATTTACCTATTTCTCCTGAATAAAAATATTGGATTATGAACAAACTGCTGGAACCTGTACGATCTAACCAAGAATAATGGCCACCAACTCGCAAGCTTGTAGCTATTCCACAAGATTGTAGCAGCTTACATGTTTGTTGTTGTTTTCAATTATGTACTTATCAACAGCTGCAAAGCATAGTTTAAAGAAATAATTTTTCTGGAGAAAGCTACTTGTGTGTAACTATGGTATAAAGAGGTGAGAATTGGAGGGGCTCAGGCCGCCACAATTTCAAAGTAAGCTGCTGTTTTGGCCATTTTTTCTCCAACCCTTGTGGAGATCACATTTAAGATGAATTTCTTTAAACTCAGAAGAAAACTAATTTTTGAAAGGCAATAGCAGCACTCATACTATACTCTGTACTACAAAATGTGAAAAATTGTGGGGGGAAGGGGGGGAGGGGAGGGACTGAGCTCGCTGCCCCCTCTCCTACACCCTGCTCTGGTTTATGTCTATTAGATGTTAAAAATATAGCAATGTTGGCATTTAAGTTGCTATTACCTTTATTTATTTATTTATTTTTCCTTCTTTTTTTTTGTATTATGAATCAATTGCCCATTGAACAATAGTAGCTATGCAGCCAGGTTCATAGATAGCAATAAAGCTACTCTAAGGAGTTTTACAGCACTTGTCCACTTGGAAGAGACAGCAAAGGACATGAAACAACTGATGCAAGTAAGGATGAAGAGGGTTCAATGGCAATCCTCCTGGAAACTATGACAATAAAAGATGTGGTAATTTAATTTACACTTTTAGGGTACCTAAAAACTTACTGTTGGAACTGGTATATGTTGTTCAGCGGCTTGCCTATTAGAGCCCTGGGAAACAGATGCTGCATCCATATTAACCACCATCAGTGCCGACACAGTCAGAAAGAGAAATGAGGCAAACATTTTGTTTTCAATATGTAGCTACTACAGTTCCTTTATCTTATTTTCTTTTTTTTTTTCAACTTCAATCAGTTTTTCCTTAAGAACTCTCTAAGCACATACTTACTCTACTTCTAGCTACTTATAGTCACAGTCGAAGCTTCATTAATATTTAGCTTTAGGTAAGTTACTAGTTTGATGTCCACGTCTTTACAAGACATAGTTACTGCTTCACAGCAATCATAAGCACTCCATGTCTCATTAAGGCTAACTTGAGGGAAATTGCTGGAGGTTGAATGCAGTCTTGACACAAGTGTACTGTAAATAAGCTATTCATTTTTACAGGTCCCCAAAGTAAGCTACTACCATAGCCTATTTTTAGCCTTTTTTGTATCAAGTGTGAGTAGAAAAGTTGACTTTCATCAACTTTTCTCAAAGTTTGAGAAGGAAATAAAAATCATGTAGTCATTTCTCTGTTGTACAACTAGCCAGAAATCAGATTTGACTTCTGCAACAAAGTAGGTATAGCATATATTGAAGAAATGTTATGCTAAATAGCTAGCTGTATTTATTCTGCTAAGAAGAATGAATAAACTAATCTCATGCTAGTCAGATAAACTAGAATATCTAGCACAATATACTCATGTAAGATACAGAACATTTACATGGTATCGAGCTAATATAGCAACTAACTGTATTGAAATGACCTGGAAGATGGATACAATGAAAAACTGAAAATCTAAAGCAAAATCAGCTTGTCTTCTCTTTTACTGTTTTAGCTAATAGTTCATAAGCTCTCTAGCTGGAAGCAGAGTAGTGGGCGGCTAATATAAGAGTACTTGAGAGCAAGATCAAGTGATACTACTCACTCATCTTGGTAACATACTACTTAAAAGAGTACCTATGGCTTAGCTACTTTACACTTACAAAATTGCTACTACTACACTACTTATTACTGCTACTGCTACTACTACACCAACTTACTAATACTACTAAATAAAACAATAATAATGATGAAGGTGATGATGAGGATTATTTATAATAATGATAATAATAGTAATAATAATAATAATAATAATAATAATAATAATAATAATAATAATACTGTAATAATAATAATTAATAATAAAGGATCTGGTGGTACAATCTCTGTGACAATGTTGACTAAATGGTGGAGCTAATTTTGCAACAGTATATCCTATTAACTTTCACGTTCCTAATATTGGAAGAAGGGACTTACATGTTAAAATGGTAGTGAATAGCTATTGCTACTAAGAAGACGAGCAGTTAGTAACTTGAGCACTAATGAAGTAGCTAGCTATAGGTATAAAATAAGCCATGGTTTTTGACCAACTGCTAAACTAATTGAACTTCACATTTAGTGGCCTACCAGCAAACTAGTTATATTTTTACTTAATTATGTTTGCCTCAATCCTTGTGCTGGCTGCTTCAGCGATGATGGCGGTCAATGTAGATGCTGCATCCATTCCTGGGAGAACTGATCAGCAAGCAGTTGAACAGAATCTACAAAATTTTCCGGTTCCAACAGTAAGTATTGGACGTCAAT
>WLWI01004917.1_pt1 | contig 11209 bp, 6 predicted proteins | sample 6701501 | NCBI WGS metagenome assembly WLWI01 (sample SAMN12718690, study PRJNA515312) | sponge metagenome | isolation source: marine sponge | host: Mycale hentscheli | place: New Zealand: South Island, Marlborough, Capsize Point | collected 2014-11-01
TACAGTATGTAATAGATCGAGGATGGACAAAGTTTCACATATAATATTGCTCAACTACACCTTCAATTGCACCTGAGTCTTTATGAGGCTCTGTCTTCAAATTCTTCGGGCACATTCATCCCCAATAGGCTCCAACTTGTTCAGTAATACTTCAACAAACGGCCACACCCATTAGCTAAACCAGAACAACACCTATGTTAATTGAAAAATTTTATGAAGTACAGTTGATCTTTTGGACATATTGAGTCATTCATCAATGAAAATTGATTTATGACAGCATTTTTCACAGTTGGTAAATAAGTGAGTAGAGCAGAGTATTATACTATTTACAAGGCGGAAGTTTAATTCAAATGAATTACATGTGAATATGTATGGCAAGATTTTTCAAGGACAAACAATGGAGCAATCAAGGACGAACAATATATTCCTAAGATTAAGGTCTGTTCTTATGATTCAAGAATATTTGGAGCCTACGATCAGAAAATCAGCTGCTGATCATGAGTATAGAGCTACTTGTGACTACTAACTACATGTGTGCCCAGTTAACCGATTCTTTATAGCACTGGCTTTCTTCCACTGAGATTAGTTTCATTATTGTTATCTTATTCATTAGTTTGACTAAAATGTATAAACTTAATCTTTAACTTAACTTACATGTCTATGGTTTCCGCCCCACCATTTGCACCAACACTGAACGGAGCTCAATGTATACTATTTTATGTCTTGTTAATGTATTTTTACTTTTCGCTAAGTACATCACCAATAACTCAAATAAGGAAATTACCAGAAATTTTACCAAAGCCAGTTTACTCAGTAATTCACACTCGGCTGTTACGAGGGAAGTGAAAATTTGTACAATCTAACATTAGACACACATAAATGCACTAAAGTATGTTATACTCTCAATAATGTAATCTTATTATTGGATCAATATAATAAAGGTTCAAATTTACTGCCATTAAAGGCTATCATACTCACGATGTGTATGCTATTGTTAGCAACAATAAAGGACCAGATACTATCATACTCACAGAGGTTACGCTAATTCACTCTAAATGCCTTATAGATATAATTGCAGCCATTGTTTGCTAAAAATGAATTAAATCAGATTGATGTGGAATGAACTCATATAAATGCTGTGAAATTTTTTTAAATAGAATTAGTAAAATATTATTGGTAGTACAATACGAATGATTTGGTATGAAAAGATTATCACAATTTCAAAATATATTTTGTTCTCCTTGTATTATTGCAAATTGGGAAACCCCACCCCTCACTCCTCAATATTGCACTTACAAAAATAATAATAGAAAGACTTAATAAAAGCCACAATTAACAGTTTTATGCTACGAGGATCACACCAATGTGTTCTATTTGAGGAGGCATTAACTAGTACTGATGTAATTAAGAATAAAGTTCCTAATGTTGAAAACAGTAGCACGTGTTAAGTCCTTCACTTGGTCATCACAACATAAAGGATTCTGTGGCAACTGAATATACTACTGATTGTGATGGATATGATAGAGTCTTTCGTATGGGAACAGCCTCAGCAGAGTCAAACAATGTACCACTCTCACCCCATGCTGATGACGACACTGTGAAATCCAGGAATATTCCCATAGAGAACACAACTGTTGCTGATACTGCCTCCACTGAGTGTGGCATTGAAGCCATTGTCGAAGTAACAACTCTACCAGATAGTGTGGAGTCTCAGCACAATGTGACCTCTAGACACGCCCAAAATAGTACTCGTCACTTCAAGGCAAGGATTATATCTGCTGGTCACAGAGTAATGCTGGCTTCAGAAGTGGCTATTTGATTTAAGCTTTTCTGACTCTATAAATTGCCTGTGGCTCCTGACAAGCATTCAGTCAGCAGAAGTTAAGATAACTCTATAAGAGTGGATGCTGATGTAAAATGAAAAAAAAAGTGTTGTTAATATAATGCAAAATAAAATGTGTAACAAAAAGGTAAACTTAGAAACTTCCTAACTAGCTATGTTTTTCTTACTTGAAAATTTCTGTAGCTATAGAAATAAAGTACAATTGATCCTAAGCTATTTGTGCACACGCAGAGAATAAGCAGATATTTGAACTTTATCTTATTCAAACTTCATTATGATGCTGAAAGAGTACTTTTCAACAGTAGCATATGTAGCTAATAGAATTATCAAAGTGAATTTTAACAAATTTTGCACTATACCATGTCGTGTGATTACAATGATTCTGGATACATGATTCATGCCATTAATAAAATTGTGCCACATGAATTGAGAATGAACACTATAGACATGACATGCTGGTGATCCAGTTTGACTGAGTGAACTGTAGTCAATTTTTATTATTGTTGCTAGCCAATTATGTAGTTGGTGGGGGCGGGGGGGGGGTGGTGGAACTTAAGCCCTCCTATAATAATTGCAGGAGTGCTATAGCCCCCACTTTCTGCTGTCACCAACTGGTCAGTCAACTACTAACTAAACTAAATGAGCAAGCTTGTAAACTATGTCTGGTAAAGGGTTTTAATACCTTAGCACCCACTAGCCGCAGCTTTTCGTGACTTGAAAAAAAAAAGCAAACATTTCAATGAAATAAACATAAATAGTTATATGTCTAAGACTAAAGCACTTATTTGGTCCTTTAGATCAGAACAAGCTGAATTTTTCTGAGAAAAACGAGCTCGCATGTGCATTTGAGTTCCTAATACAGAGAGATATATACCATATTTCCTATTTTGAATTGTTCACCCCTAAATGATGTCTCGCTCGCTACACTTGCTTACCAATATACCGGTAAATATTAGGGCACCTGTAAAGTATGTAACGATATAGTGTACCAGGTAAAGGGATATGCACATAATCTTCAAAAAAAATGTATTGCCAATGTACTATATTTTGTTATCATGTTCATTGAAAGTCCTTGGTGCTTAAAAGTTGCTTAACAAGCACTTGGAATCTACATTCTTCAATACAAGCACAATTCATTTATCCACCAAAGTGCTTGGTAACACCTTCTAGCACTTCAAAAAAGTGCTTAAAGTACTTATAAGCACAAGCACCAAGTGCTTGATTTTATTCCTGGCGTGATTTAATTGTGATAAATAGTTAACTACATTATTTCAAGGCTTTCTTCATAAATTTATTAGTGACAACAATCCCTCGAGAGCAAGGAACCTCTTTCTTTGGCTAAGTTTACTTTGTCTTCTTCTTTAGTACACTTTGATGGCTTTCTATTGGTGTTTATCAAAATTTTACTCCCAGTTCAGTAGGTTTGTCCCTGCACAGCTGCTGGTCATTCAATGTGAACAAACACAACAATCTCACTGGTTACTTCTCTGCCTGCTAAGTGCTTTGAAGTGGGCTAAGTCTAAAGTGAAGCCAGACCCAAACCAGACAATCTAATAAAGTTGTAGTCCAATATTATAGCCAACAATTGTAATTTATTCATTTTATAGCAAGTGTGTAGATAAAAATATATCATCTTAAAATGATCAAATAGAAAATTATTCTTCTCCTCCTCCTAAGGCATACACAATAGGTCACTGGCAATGCTCCTGTGTTAACTTCACCGTAAAACATCATTCTTGATCTGTTGTATCAATATTCTATTAAAATGATGTTATTTTTAATTTTTATAAACATTGAGTACTCAAAACAAATTCCAATTAATTCAATTTAATCCTTCTAAAGTCTGGTTCATACATTTTTGGTATATTTCAAGATTAAGTTAATGGACCACTCACGTCTGTTTTGATTTTAAATCACATTGTTTCGATCGAGGTTGCTCGATCTTCCTCAGGTGAAAATATACTAAAATGGCTGAGTGATGGTTATACAGAAGCTCTATATAGTATGAGACAGAATAGAACTGTTAATGATTGAATGTGTCATCGTTAGAGCCTATAGTCACTGTCTATTGATGTGTTAATAGATGATAGAATGAGCCTGACTAGGGGGGATGGGGAATGTAGAGTAAAATGAGTGAATAAACAAGTAAAATAACTAAATAAATAAATAATTAAGTCCGTAAAAAGTAAATAAATAAATAAATAAATGAACAAATAAATAAATAAATAAATAAGTCAGTAAAAAGTAAGTATAAATAAATAAATAAATAAATAAATAAATAAAATAAATATATAAAAAAATTAATAAGTAAATAAAATTAGTAACGAACACACAAGCAAACAAATAAATAAATGAGTAAATAAATAATAAATAGAGATAAGTACTTATGTAATGTTGCTCATCCCTTGTCATAGTTAAAATTAGGAATTTTTCAGATGTGCATTGCCTCCTTAATTCTTTGTCTATGCCAGATGCTTTCTTTTTCTATGACAGTGCTGCCTTGCCAGTTAATCCTGTGGTGTTTCTCCAGGCAGTGTTGTGCAACTGACAGTGCTGCCTTGCCAGGCAATCCTATGGTGTTCCTCCAGGCACTGTCGTGCAACTGGCAGTGCTGTCTTGCCAGTCAATCCTATGGTGTTCCTCCAGGAAGTGTTGTGCAACTGAGACTGCTGCCTTGCCAGTCAATCCTATGGTGCTCCTCCAGGAAGTGTTGCGAAATTGCTGACTTCTGAGTTTCAAAATTCTTGCAGCACCTCTCATGTTCAGATAGTCTAACTTGTAATGTCCTGCCTGTCTCTCCTATATAGAAATGATCACAATCTAGACAGTGAAAACAACTGTAATACCAACTCCATTCCATACCATATCCTGGATGGTCAGCAGAATGGATTCCAATTACGTGAGAGCTATAGCATAGTGAGTAATATTGCAGAGTCAGCCATTTCTAATGAATATAACTTGGAGTTGGTAATGAGGATAGATCATTGAAGTCATATTATGTCACAAGATTCAATTGATGTTTCTGCAATTATCCAGATATGTTTCTGCAACTTACTTTGACCATGTGTAAACAACTCGTTTCAAGCTAAATTACTTAGTTTTTACAGGTTAGAGGGAATAATTATTATAAAACGAATGAATTATGTAGTAGACTATGGATGTAAGAGATGAAATGAACTTTCATATAATAATTATCCTGAATGATATCATGTTGAATTGCTCATGAAAATTTTAATGTCATATTATATCTATTTATGTTTATAGTTATGCAATCTAACAATTGTTTATTGATGGACTCTTTGCCTTCTAATCCCTCAAATGAAGGAAAGTAATCTGCGACCAGCAGATCTTATCCTCGCCTTGAAGTGACGGGTTTTGTGTGGAACTTGGCTAGAGGTGACATGGTGCTGAGAGTCAACACTATCTGGTAAAGTGATTCCTTCTGTAACGGCTTCAATGCCACACTCAGTGGAGGCAGCGTCAGCAATATTTGTGTTCTCTATGGGATGTCAAAGACTCTGACCTTTCATGTGGAGCTGATGCTGGAATTTCTATAGTACTTGATGATATTGCTGAGCCTGGAGAATTCACATGTGACCAAGTGAAGGAGGCAACATGTGCTGCTGCTTGCATGGAAGCAGAAGGAGCTGGAATCATACAAGAAATTTCATTTGCCATTGAAAAAGCTACTAATGATATAGAAATCAAACATATCGAAAATACCATTCTTGAAGAATATGCAAGTAATCATACACCATCTGATACCACTTTACCAAAAGTGAAGGATTCTGTGGCAATTGAATATACTACTGATTGTGATTAATACGATAGAGTCCTGCATATGGGAACAGCCTCAGCAGAGTCAAACAATGTACCACTCTCACCCCATGCTGATGATACTGTGAAATCACGGAATATTCCTCCATTGATGATTGAACATAAGGAGCCACAGCATTTTTGCACGATGAAGACTGAGAAGTGCACAAGTGTCTCAGCTTTACATTGTGCAAGTACGAGGGAAGACATGTTTGTATGGTATATTTATCACTCGTGCCATACCACGATGGTCGGATGCTAGGGCAGTCTGTCATCCACGAGTGGAAACGAATCTCTGATATTAGAGGTCGTAAGGTCAAGTTGATAGTAAGGAGAGAGCTCACCAAGCTGTAGAATTCTAAAATGCCAATAGAACAATAAATATAATATCCCATAGTATTATGCATCTGTTTACCTTCTGTGAGGTGGTATCCTAATTGAAGGTTTTGGTAATCTGCTAGACTATTATTGTAGCATTCATTGTCTCCTCCAAATGGATACCACTCATTCACCAATGCATACAGGCAAACACCCCTGTAATTAATTTATAGCAAATAAACATAGTTTAGTTGTTTATAATTTAACACTTACATGCTCCATGAATCTGCTTTGAATGGATCAAACTCGTCTACTAAAGACAGCATGATTTCAGGTGTCTTGTAGGTAAAGGATCCTACTGGAGTACAGCACAGCTTGTTCTTGCATTCCAAGGCAAATCCGAAATCTTAAATATTAAGAAAAAATATAACATTTTGTGGCTTTCCACATCCATTTTAAAGCGCTAACTTACAAAACAATCAGCAATAAATCAGTTACTCTTCACAAAAGCTTTCGGAAATAACAATGGGACGCGTTCATCACTGGGTAATGCTAGCGTCTCAAGCCTTTTTAGCGCGGGCAGTGCAGGGATTAGTCGCTCTGCATGGAGTGGTTGAAGAAATGGAATATCTATACCAAAAGACCACCATCTGAGTATTATGTATTCTATCACTTTCACGGTATGTTTCAACAAAACTGAATTAAAAGAAAATTTGGTTGTCCCCCTGGATTGAACCAAGGACAACTAGATTTAGGCAAGAGCACTCTAATTATGGGATACCACAAACTTCCATAATACTGCAGTTATATTGTTGAGGGGGCACATACCACTTTAGTTGGCAAACTCAGATTTTTTTTTTTTTTCAAATCAGTAAAAACACTGGGTACATCTTATTTGCTAAAACAGAAAAAATAAATCTCAAAGCGACCCAAAAATGGACATTGCGGAATAGTCGATATCATGATAAGGATAAATAAGTCTAAAATATTCAGTGTGAATCATTTGTTAAGTATAGAGTTCGCGTAAAAAATGGCGTAGGCGTGGAAAAATGACTGTAGACAGATTTGTCATTAACTACACGAGATTTTCAGTCGTTCTGTGGCCTGACTGCTCAGGTAAATTGTATCTTTAAATCACGTTATTGCAAGGATCAATTCTATGAAGGAACTGGCTCTGCTACAGAGAGCACAGCAATCTTGCGTTCGACTTTTAATTTAGACAATATAGCGCTAGATTCTTTGTAGAACAACAGTGTACAGGATTACGCTAAAGTTTTGATGAAGGCTCTCAGTTAAAATGGATTTCTACCATGGAGACTGATAGCCGTCAGAATTTTAGTGATACACCAGGTCTGACAAACATGGCAGATAAATAATAGTGCGAACAGCTTAAAATTTGTATTTGTTGTACATGATATATTATAGTAACTTGTGTTTCAGAGAAAGCAATAAATTCCATATCTGAAAATTTTCATTCACGTCTTCTGTATCATCCCACACATGCCATAAACAGAACTGAGTAGACATTGCTGGGAAATGCAAGCAGCACATCAAGACCATCTTTATGAGCATTGAGATATGGAATATATGAAAGAATGGGATCTTTGTGATCTAGCAGTTTCACTCTAAGCCGTTCCAGTCGAGCAGTGTAGAATATATCATGTTTCTTCAATATGAGATAGTAGCTCTGCTACAGCAATCCCAGCTATGACCAGATATAAAACAATACAGATATGCATCTAACATAGACTCTAACTTCTCCAATATAGCTTCAACACTAAGTATTTGCATCCAATTATTCAATGAAATGATAAATCCGGATATACAACAAGATAATTCAGATTCTTCTTAATTACAACACTGTATAGGAAACACCTATTCTTCAAATTAGCAACTTCTTGATGCATCTTAGTATATCTAAACAGACAGTGTAATACACTGCATACTATTTAGTATGTTCTACTGACTTCTCCAAAAGTACAGTAAAAATAAAACTTATAGTACACATTAATGCTGTGCATACTTTGATACTTTGATACTTGTATCAGTCTCTAGCCTCATTAAAGCAAAAACACTATAGTTATTTGGAGCTCAGGAGAAGACAATTGTTATAATAAAGCAATTTTAATTAATTCTTTTTAAATGGTATGGTTTCTTAAACTTTTTTTATTCAAATTATAACTTTTTTAAACTAGAAAAAAAAATTATATTTAAATACATGCACTAAAAAATTCAAAAGTCTATAGACTATTTTAATACAGGTTTAACACACACAGCTACTTATTATTGCACACAGAGTTCAATGATATCAAGAGGAGTGGTACCAATGCCTGGTTTGCCGAGGAGGATTATTGAAAGAACAGCAGGTGTTAGTAGGGCCACATGTGTTACTCACACACATCTATTCTATATAATGTCACAAACTCATTTAGGAGACGTTAATAAATAGAGTCCACTCAGGCAGGATTGACTTGTGTTCCTCATGTCTATGATGGCCACCTTCATCCACCTTCCTGTCTCTCTGCCACAGGTTTCACTCATACTGCAGTACACTCTCACAGGAGACCCAGAAGACTTACTGCTTTTTCTTAAGAAATTTTTTTCTTTTTTTATTACAGTGACTGTATGGGTACACTCAACTTTTGCTGTATTGCTAAAAATAGAGATGCCTTGCCCTAGAATAAATTATGTGCTAAAATTACTGTGCAACTACAACCCTAATAGGCAATGCTATTGTTTAAGAAAGTAATGCTTGATATAAAAACAGCTAGCAGGTTATAATGTGTGAAGACATTGCTACTGAGTGTAACTACCTCACCTGAAGCTATCGAAGTTGTAATACTGTTCTCTACGTCTCTCCTTGTAATTCATACAGTTTTGGTTGGAGTAATAATATGTTGCATTAGTAATTTTTTACTTTTAAATTTAGAATGTTTGATCTGCTGCAACATAATACAATAATCTATACAGCACTTTTCTTTAATTATAAGTCCCTATTTTTATACTGAAAATTTCACTATTTTATATCTTTTGTTCCTCCTTGTTAATACAATTGGTTGGGCTGAATGCTAATTGCACCACCAGTGGCAGCGCCACTACTAATTCAGATAAAAAATCTGTTCATGTGAACATGACGATCAGAATATATGAATCTTACTACTTCATGTTTTCCCAAAAACTCACCGCAAAATTCAAAAAGGTTGTGCACTTACATATTCTAATAAATAACTTCATATGTAATTCAATGGTTAATTGATTTATCTCCAAAATCAGAGCATGACAGCACACAGACAAGAGGATACATGCCATAACCCTACTCTCATGCATGCGTGTGAGGGTAAATAATAACAATGGTCCAGCACTAAGTTAGCACAGGTGCACAGGATGTAACAGGCAGAACCCATAGTATGAGAAAACCGGAAATTGGATGCTAACTGGCAGAAACAATTAGCACAGACAGAAATGGCTGCAGCTGTATTAATAAACAAAATATCAAGAACAAGTCAATGTTCAGTATTGTATTCTATATCTCATTATGCTAGACATACATTTAGCCTTCATAATACAACAGTATATATATTGTATCCACCTAAACAACTTCCGTTAGTATTAGTATATTAGAAGTAGCATGCATGCTAAACTACAATGTGCTTCATCGGTTGTGAGGTAAAATACAAGTAGCACTATTCTGCAGTAACATGGTGGTGGTGGCATAATAATGTCTTAACTTTACTACTGAAATAAATTCTGCAGTAATGGGAGAATCGTTACTAAGCTATTGGCACATTACATAACATGCTTAACAGGAGTGTAGGAAGATGATTTGGAATGGGAGGACCCCACGGCACTTAAAGCTAAACCACACCCATTAAAAATTACTACAATTAGTTTTAATCACCATAGAATCATAGGTTGTCAAGTGATAGCTAATTAAATCCAACTACTGATGCAATTCAACAAAAATGGTGAGCTAACTAACCCACCTACATGTATATGATTTATTCTTACCATAGATAAAGTAACGAAGAGAGAACTCAGAGCTACACACTCTTCAAGTTAAGTAGAACACTGCAAGAGCATCCTCATAGAGTTTCTCTTTTCTAGTTTTTTTGGAAGCCCAAATCACTACATTTAAGTTTGCAGATGATTAGAAGCAAGTTGAAAGGGGGGAGAATAGTTACATAGCTACAGGCAAAAGAGAAAACAAAGAGAAAATTTTTTGAACACTATGTTTTCTGGAATACAGTTGACAAGTAGCTGGTAAAGCTAAAATGCAGCTGGCAACATTCTAGTGTGAGTTATATTATCATGTATGGATGCTGCTAATAAGTTTGGCCCCTCCCCCATTATAAGGAGACGAAAACTGGAGGGGCTGAGGCCACCACAATTAAAAATAAATACATGTATTGCTAAGCTGCTCCTTTTGTCCAAACGTTATGGAGAATTCTAAAAATATTTTTTAGCCATATTGATATTGAAATAATAAACAGCAAAACATTTATTTTTCTAAACCACTGGCTACATTCATACTACCTCTCCGAATGTAACAATGAATTCCAAAGTGCACTTGCTATTTTAACAATAAAAATGTACTCTTTCAAAGACTCTTACAATCCACTAAGCAGAAGTTGATGTGGTTGACACTCGTCATTTCAATTACGGTTTGTCAGTGGCTCTAATAGTTGGCTATGCATTGTTAGTCAATAAAGCAAGTGACAATGTATGTAATTATATGTACACTCCATGAGAAAGAAGAGGTTGCCTATGTACCAAGCATAACATTGAAATATCTTGCTAGTGGCTTCAATGAAAGGTCACCCATGTACACAAATCTGTAAACAAAAGAGGGCCCTGCCCCCTGTCTTGAGACATGGGGGCCCTAGCCCGTGTCCCTCCTGTCCTATGCCAGTGCATATGCAGACACAAATATCACAAATGCACAAGACAAAAATGTAGCCATGTATGGTGACTAATTGTCATATTAAAATAAATCACGTGAGGAGAAGAGAGCTTGAAAATGGGAGACAAAGTTTGGAATGTAGGAAGAGCTTGGAAATTATTGATATTACTATTTATATTACAGTTTCTAATTTCTGGTGGTAATTGCTGGACACTCAATCTGCTTCTATGTGCTCCATAATTATTTATAGTTGTGACTTCACTAAGTATTGTAACCTCAAATTGAAAAATGTACTTAACATAATGTGCTTCTGTATTAACGATAAATCTTAG
>WLWI01004918.1_pt1 | contig 11207 bp, 2 predicted proteins | sample 6701501 | NCBI WGS metagenome assembly WLWI01 (sample SAMN12718690, study PRJNA515312) | sponge metagenome | isolation source: marine sponge | host: Mycale hentscheli | place: New Zealand: South Island, Marlborough, Capsize Point | collected 2014-11-01
ATGGTACAAGTCGGTTGCACCGCTCGGTGCGCGGTCGGTACGGGATTTACACTATCCTCGGGCCTTCGGCCCTCGGTTGTGTAAATCCCATACCGACCTCCACCTCGTGATGTAACCTATACTTATTAACCCCGCTTCTTGTACCCTAAATCGGGTATTTGGCGCTTCGCGTGCGTTGCTAGTGCGTACCCAATATCGGGTATTTGGCCGGCAATCGGTAAGCAAACACCTTTGATTTCATGCCCAACAGACTTTTGTAGTAAAACATGAACCTCCTTATTATGAATAAGACCATGCCATTACTAAGTTTGTATCCCCACAAAGAACGGAATCAAATGTCTACGGTTACTAACAATGAAAATGATGCATTTAACGACAAGTTTTAATTAAGTTCCTTTAGTTGCAGTCAAGGTACACTTTAGGTAAATGCAATCAAGAAATTAAATTTCCCTTATTCTCCAGCTACTTCAGTAAAACATTCTCAAAACATTTCCACTGTAGGAACTGTACAGGATTTGTCTTACAATAAATCAAAACAGAAAATGCGTATTGATAGGACACACGAAATCATAAAGATTACGAGTCAATTTTATCTACCTCTGAGGCAAAATAATATGTCTACAACAATCAATGCAATCCAGAATCAATCTGTAGCCAGTGATGAATCTGGTGCCATTTTGATTCTTTAAAAAAAAATGGCTGAGGCTGTTAATAAATCACTATCATGAATCTACTTTATTATTAATTGTTGCCAGCCTCAGTAATTTTTATTAAATTACACAACTTATAGTGGTGGTGCAAATAAGACCACACAGCCTCATGAATAAACCAGCTCCATGTTTACACTGACATTAACTTTTAGTAGCAAAAAAAATATTTGTTTTAAAAACTAAGAATTTTTAATGGCAGTACTAATTAATTTCTATATCAAATAAAGCATTTTAACTGATTTGGAGGCAAAATTTTTTTGCAAACTCCGAAAGAATCTTTGATTTGTGAACTGAAAAACCTGGTCCCAAAATTTTCTGAGTTCAGAGGTTCTACAGTGTATTGCACTATTGGTAAGGTGTTTGTGAGCAGCAGCATTTTAAACTTTTCATTTATCATTATTGTTGTGTTGTTGTTATTATTATATTATACTACCTCTTTTTGTAGGCCGAAGACTTGCTGAACTGGAGATGTTTCTTTTGATGATCAAGCTACTACCAAGATATGAACTGTCAACTACTGTTAGAGAACTAAATATGAAATATGCAACCTTGTGCACTCCAAGTGTTCCTATTCACTTGAAGTTATCCAGAAGGACAATGATTCAATACATTTTCTTTTCTTTTTAAACGTTTTTAGACCATTTTCATTAGCTGTTTAATTTGTACTACAATATGAATCTGTTATAGTAAGATATGTTAGTAAAGACAAGCAAGTTTATGACAGGAGATACATACTTCTAAATATACAATAGGTGCAAGTGCTGAAGGTACTACTGTATTTAGAGTCTTGAAGACCCTAGAAGGTAGTCTCTACACGTAGGGATAGAGGGACCTTAAATACTGTAATTCATGACAGCGGCACAGCACCTAACTAAATTAGAAGAGAGCAACTGTTCCTGACAACACCACATTGCAGACACATTGCATTTTATCATATTAAAGACACATTGTCACAATATAAAATAACTACACCAGCTATGTTCTTACAAACATATGGCAGTGTGTAAGTATTTCTATTTAGTTGCACTTAATTGTGTCTCTCAAAAAAAAAATTCAGATAGCTAGCTAGCTATGTCAATAATAGTTCATGGCCATAATATTATCTAAAAAAAGAACGGTTGTGTCTATGTTTATGCATCTAAAACAGTCTTCAATTCACAAGCCCAAAAACTCTAGTTGTACTTAAATTTTCCCCCTCTCAATCATGTGTGTCTGTAGGTGTACTGAACAAATTAATGCAAATGTTTGCTAATTGTATTTATGCCAAATAACAGTTCTATTGATTAATTTAATACATTTTAATATTAGCAAAATAATTATTAGTGTTAAAATAAAAATAATGATATTTGAGAATAACTGCAGTATCAATAGCTATCCTTGAAAGTGTAAGACAGCTGGAGTCACTTAAAATTGTCACAATGAAGTCTACAAATAAAAAAATATATATAACTCTAAAAAAAACCCAATTATAGAATTCTTCGATTACAGACTCATTGAAATTTAACACTTTGTAGGCACATTGCACTTTATCACATTGCAGATACTTTGGCCCTTTATCACCTTATCACCTTGTAGCTTACTTGCACTTTATCACATTGTAGACACGTTGCATTTTATCACATGGTAGACACATTGAACTTTATCAAATTGACGACACATTGCACTTTATAACATTGAAGACACATTGCACTTAATCAAATTGTAGACACACTGCACTTTAGCACAATGTAGACACATTGCACTTTATCACATTAAAGACACATTGCACTTCACATAGTAGACACATTGCACTTTATCACATAGTAGACACATTGAACTTTATCAAATTGACGACACATTGCACTTTATCACATTGAAGACACATTGCACTTAATCAAATTGTAGACACACTGCACTTTAGCACAATGTAGACACATTGCACTTTATCACATTAAAGACACATTGCACTTCACATAGTAGACACATTGCACTTAATCACATAGTAGACACATTGAACTTTATCAAATTGAAGACACATTGCACTTTATCACATAGTAGACACATTGCACTTTATCACATAGTAGACACATTGAACTTTATCAAATTGAAGACACATTGCACTTTATCACATTGAAGACACATTGCACTTTATCAAATTGTAGACACACTGCACTTTAGCACAATGTAGACACATTGCACTTTATCACATTAAAGACACATTGCACTTCACATAGTAGACACATTGCACTTTATCACATAGTAGATACATTGCACCTTATCACATAGTAGACACATTGCATTTTGTCACATTGTAGACACACAATGAACTTTATCAATAGTAGATACACTGCACTTTGTCACATTGTAAACACGTTGCACTTAATCACATTGTAGACACATTGCACTTTATCACATAGTAGACACATTACACTTTATTACATAGTAAACACATTTCACTTTATCACATAGTAGACACATTGCACTTTATCACATTGTAGACACATTGCACTTTATCACATAGTAGACACGTTGCACTTTTTCATGTAGTAGACACATTATACTTTATCACATAGTAGACACATTGCACTTCATCACATAGTAGACCCATTACAATTTATTACCTTTTAGATTCCTTGCACTTTATCACATTGTAGACACATTGCACATTATCACATAGTAGACACATTACACTTTATCACATTGTAGACATATTGTACCTTATTACATTGCAGACACATTGCACTTTATCACACAGTAAACACATTACACTTTATCACATTGTAGACACATTGCACTTTATCTGCACATTGCAGACATATTGCACTTTATCACATAGTAGACACATTGCACTTTTCACATAGTAGACACATTGCACTTTATCCAACAGTAGACACATTGCACATTATCACATTGTAGATTCCTTGCACTTTATCTCTTTGTAGACACATTGCACTTTATCACATAGTAGACACCTTACACTTTATCACATTGCAGACACATTGCACTTTATCACATAGTAGACACATTACACTTTATTACATAGTAGACACATTGTATTTTATCACTTTGTAGACATATTGCATTTTATCATATTGTAGACATATTGCACTTTATCACATAGTAGACTCATTGCACTTTTCACATAGTAGACACATTGCACTTTATCCAACTGTAGACACATTGCACATTATCACATTGTAGATTCCTTGCACTTTATCTCATTGTAGACACATTGCACTTTATCACATAGTAGACACCTTACACTTTATCACATTGCAGACACATTGCACTTTATCACATAGTAGACACATTATACTTTATTACATAGTAGACACATTGTATTTTATCACATTGTAGACATATTGCATTTTATCATATTGTAGACACATTGCACTTTATCACGTAGTAGACACATTGCACTTTATCACATTGTAGACATTTTGCACTTTATCATAATATTGTAGACACATTGCACTTTATCACATTGTAGACATTTTGCACTTTATCACATTGTAGACATACTGTAGTTTAACACATTGTAGACATATTGCACTTTATCACATAGTAGACACATTGCACTTTATCACATTGTAGACATATCGCACTTTATCATATTGTAGACACATTGCACTTATCACATTGCAGACATTTTTCACTTTATCATATTGTAGACACATTGCACTTTATTACATTGTAGATTCCTTGCACTTTATCTCATTGTAGACACATTGCACTTTATCACATAGCTGACACATTACACTTTATTACATAGTAGACACATTGGATTTATTCACATTGTAGACATATTGCACTTGATCATATTGTAGACACATTGCACTTGATCACGTAGTAGACACATTGCACTTTATCACATTGTAGATATTTTGCACTTTATCACATTGTAGACACATTGCACTTTATCACGTAGTAGACACATTGCACTTAATCACATTGCAGACATATTGCAGTTTATCACATTGTAGACATATTGCACTTTATCACATAGTACACACATTGCACTTTATCACATAGTAGACACTTTGCATTTGATCACAGTGTAGACATTTTGCACTTTATCACATAGTAGACACATTGCACTTTATCACATTGTAGACATATTGCACTTTATCACATTGTAGACATATTGCACTTTATAACAAAGTAAACACATTACACTATATCACATAGTAGACACATTGCACTTTATTGCATAGTAGACATATTGCAATTTATTACCTTTAAGATTCCTTGCACTTTATCACATTGTAGACACATTGCACCATATTACATAGTAAACACCTTGCACGTTATGACATTGTAGACACATTGCACTAAACACCTTGCACGTTATGACATTGTAGACACATTGCACTTTATCACATAGTAGACACATTGCACTTTATCACATAGTAGACACATTACACTGTATCACATAGTAGACACATTGGATTTATTCACATTGTAGACATATTGCACTTTATCACATTGCAGACATATTGCAGTTTATCACATTGTAGACATATTGCACTTTATCACATAGTACACACATTGCACTTTATCACATAGTAGACACTTTGCATTTTATCACAGTGTAGACATTTTGCACTTTATCACATAGTAGACACATTGCACTTTATCACATTGTAGACATATTGCACTTTATCACATTGTAGACACATTGCACCATATTACATAGTAAACACCTTGCACGTTATGACATTGTAGACACATTGCACTTTATCACATAGTAGACACATTGCACTTTATCACATACACATTACACTGTATCACATAGTAGACACATTGGATTTATTCACATTGTAGACATATTGCACTTTATCACATTGTAGACACATTGCACTTAATCACGTAGTAGACACATTGCACTTTATCACATTGCAGACATATTGCAGTTTATCACATTGTAGACATATTGCACTTCATCACATAGTACACACATTGCACTTTATCACATAGTAGACACTTTGCATTTTATCACAGTGTAGACATTTTGCACTTTATCACATAGTAGACACATTGCACTTTATCACATTGTAGACATATTGCACTTTATCATATTGTAGATACATTGCACTTTATCACATTGTAGACACATTGCACCTTATTACATAGTGGACACATTACACTTAATCACATTGTAGACATATTGCACTTTATCACATAGTAGACATATTGCAATTTATTACCTTTTAGATTTCTTGCACTTGATCACGTTGTAGTCACATTGCACCTTATCACATTGTAGACATTTTGCACTTTATCACATAGTAGAGACATTGCACTTTTTCACATAGTAGACACATTGCACTTTATCACATAGTAGACACATTACAATTTTTATCACATAGTAGTCACATTGCACTTTATCACATTGTAGGCATATTGCACAGTAATTATCACATAATAGACACATTGCACATTTTCACGTAGTAGACACATTGCTCTATTTCACATAGTAGACACATTGAACTTTAACACTTTGTAGACACATTGCACTTTGTCACATAATAGACACATTGAACTTGATCACATTTAGACATACTGCACCATATCACAAAACACAGTACTTTATCACATTGAAGACATATTGCATTTTATCTCATTGAAGACATATTGAATTTTATCACATTGAAGACATATTGAACCTTATCTCATTGTAGAAACATTGCACTTTATCACATTGTAGACATGTTGCATTTTAATACCTTGTAGACACATTGCACTTTATCACATTGTAGACACATTGCACTTTATCACATAGTAGACACATTGCACTTTTACACATTGTAGACACATCACACTTTATCACATTGTAGGCACATTGCACTTTAACACTTTGTTACATAGACAGATTGCAGTTTATCAAATAGTAGACACATAGCACATTATTATATTTAGACACATTGTACTCTATCACATGGTAGACATATCACACTTTTTCACATTGAAGACATGCTGCACTTTAACACTTAATCACATATACTAATTGTACTTCATGACATTGAAGGCTCATTGAATAAATGATTTACAACAAAAAATGCAACAAGCTAACATAAACAAACTTGTCATAGCTGTATTTGTTCTGCTGAGGCTACTGTTAATGTTTGTATTGTATACTAAAATAAAAATATCTGCAAAACTAAAGTTTAAAGTACAATAAAGGAATCTAGCCTTACAGCTCAAGGTTCATGATGTGTAAAAATTAGTTAAGAAGTCATTAAAAAAAGAACGTGAAAGACTATATTTTATCAAAGTTACAAAACAGGACCAATAAGAGTCTTAAATGTGAACACAAGGCTCAGGTGACGTGATTTAATAAGTTTTTACGAAGATCAGTTGAAACCATAATATTTCTGCCTTTGGGATGGTCTTCTAGTGGTGACTGACAGTGAAGTGAGTGAATGTGGACAACTAAATAGAGAGAAAGGAGTGTTACAAAGTGAATAGCTAAATGGAGTTAGAGAAGAGGTACTAAATGTTCTGATTAAGTAACAATAGAGTTAAGTGAAACAAGCTTTAGAGGGCTAGATGTTATAGACAGGATGAACAGTATGAACAATGAATGCAAGTGAGTGAATTAAAATAAATTAAATTTTAGAATTAGAACATACACTAGATCATGGCTTATCATGAAACACTTTGTATGCAGGAAAGGCTACTTATTTCTCTCTATTTTAGTTGTCTACATTCACTCACTTCTCTGTCAGTCACTACTAGAAGACCATCCCAAAGGCAGAAATATTATGGTTTAAACTGATCTTCACAAAACCTTTAAAAATCATACCACCTGCACTAGCTCTGAACCTTGTGTTCACATTGAAAGACCAATAAGACTCAAAAGAAAAATGAAGTGAACCAGAACTTATATACAAATAAGGAAAGGAAAAAAAAAAAGGGGGAAAAAAAGCCCACTCTAGAGATGATGCAATACCATTCATGCAATTAACAAGTACACACAATGAAAGGTGCCAATTAATCTCATACTCATAGCTAGTTAACTAACACATTCACTTCTTTCACACACTGCATAACTATTCAGATAGTCCTTCAAGTTCATATTTCTTAACTAAATCTGGGCTGGCCACAAGAACTGATTGTTCCCTTAAAAAAAAGCTTGTTGTTACCAGTATTACCAATTTGAATGTAATGCTGAAAATGGTGGTATTGTAATATTAATTTCACTGGTGTCTTAAAATATATTCCAGTGAAAAATATACTTTAACCTACAATTTAAGTAAATATTTTATTCTATATTAAACGTTTATGATACTGTGAAAATATCTAGTTAAATAACTACATTTTACTGTACAAGAAAGGGTTAAACTTACATAGCAAACTTACAGATCGACGTTTACGATACCGATCAAAACAGAATTCATCCTCGCAAAAGTACAGTTTGTTGTTAGCGTTTCCCTTGTGCTACGCGCGTGCGGACGCTATGAAAATTATATCGACTACCACTTTCCAGAAATCTCTTTTGCGGAAGACAACCAGTCCTTGATAAGTTTCATGGTCAGGAAGTTTGGGTGCATAGTTTTAGATCACTCTTATGAAGTGAAATTATGACTGGTGTTCCTATGTTTGCTGTATTTTGTATGGCCATATAGGAAAAAACAACAGTGCTAGAAATATAGGAAGTGCAAGACTATTATGTGAGCAAGAATTTTTGATATCTATCAAAATCAACCAATAGCTATTGTGAACTTTTGTATAGTATGGCTAAAGAAAAATGTAACACTATAGAACTTGATTGATGAAGCCATTTAAAATAAAAAGACGTAAAGTGTTTGAATAATAGATGAATTGCTTAAAAAAATGTCAGTTACAAAGTACTACCTATTGCATGCTAAGATGAGTCTACAGCAAATTTTGGTATTACATTATAAATATCTGGGGAGCAGTACATTATACAGTACAATAAAAAAGTAAATCTTCAATTGTGTAAAATATTATACTTTAATAGGTTACTTGATTAAACTTACGATTAATTTTTTTAGTTAAATCGCTACATTTTAACACACAGGAAAGGGGTAAATCCATTGCAACACACTTACAAATGAACGTTTACGTATCGATCGGAACTAATCTGTTTGTTAGCGTTGCCCTTGTGCTCCATGTGTGCGGACGCTATCCAAATTAGATCGACGACCACTTTCCACATGGCGCGAAATCTCTTCAGGGGAGCCAGACCCTTTGTCAAACCGCTACGCTGGGTCTGGGGACATGACCATACCAAATTTCTTCTGCAGTACATGTATATTGCGACGGTCAATTACCGTACTGGGAATAGCCCTCATCAACCACAACTAGGAATTTCTGTACCCGTCAACCACCCTTTCAATGTTAAGTTTAGCGATCTAGCGATCATGGCTAATTTGCGGTAAAAATTCAGGTATAAATAAGGGAGGTGGGGCATTCACCACTTCCACTTCCTCCAGAACAAATTTGATACAGCCATGTCCCCAGACAGTCATGGAGTTCGGTCCTTGGAAGATACATGTACAAGCTTGAGGGGAGTCAGACCCTTTACCAAGAATGGGTCTGGGGACATGACCGTACCAAATTTCTTCTGCAGTACATGTATATTGCGACGGTCAATTACCGTTAGTGAATAGCCCTCATCAACCACAACTAGAATTTCTGTACCTGTCAACCACCCTTTCAATGCTGGGTTTAGCGATCATGGCTAATTTGCGGTAGAAATTCAGGTATAAGGGAGGTGGGGCATTCACCACTTCCACATTCCTCCAGAACAAATTTGGTACAGCCATGTCCCCAGACAGTCATGGAGTTCTGTCCTTGGAAGATACAAGCTTTGCCAGGCAAGTTTAAGTGCAGTTAAGATTTAATTTCAGGTGTTCCTATTTTATTTGGATTTTTTTTCCTGGTAAAGTTAGTTAAATTTAAGTGTAGATATTGTAGCTAAATTGTGTATGGGTACAATTAGCTATAGTAGCCATTTGCATCACAGGTCAAAACAGAAGGTGGTAGATGTATATTTTTGATCAGCGGAGTATCCACAATTAATGTAATTTTACACGCCAAAGCGCTCAAAATAAAAATTAAGAAGATTCCAATTTGAATGGGTTATTTTTCTACCCACTTGGCAAATTTAGTGTATCATAGCAGGGAAATGGGTCTGGGGACAATCCTGCACGTTAGTTTGAATTTGGTAGTGGTTACCTGATTACTTTTGCTCCCCTTAAGAAAATTGAATAACTAACCACTCCCCACAATTGTGTGGCTAAAACAGCGAAGGTGCACGGTTGTCCCCAGAGTCCCCTTTTAGTGGTTTGGTAAAGGTCTGTCTATATCAGACTGCTAAAGAGTCTATTAAGTTATCTTGGTGAGTTGACAGATGTGGATCAGGACTTATGTTGTAGCTCAATGGTAGAGCAACTGTGTATCTGGTGCTAGCCACTTGATTCTTTTTTTAATGAAAGATAAGAGAAACATTTCAATAATATTTCAAGTTACATTTCATGATAAACATGAATTATCAACTGGTAAAGTACATCTCCCACTATAAACTTTTAAAACTATATTTATTTTTTACTTTTTTACTTTGTTCTTTGCTTTATATTTCAAGCCAATCTTGTCTCACTATTTTTTCTCACAGGGTCACCTAAGAACTCTCTCGATGTATCGGAGATTGTGTCCAGGGCATGTGCGGAGGCGGAAGTATATGGGAAACACAGTCTGCATGGAGTCATCGTTTGAAAACATGCATGACGTGCCGTAACCAGGGCAGCACGATCCTGGGGGGTGCAGATATTGTCCGGTAAGTTTAGAGTAGAGTTTCATTTTGGGAGAAGTGTGTATGTGTGTGTGTGTGTATACAGTGTGTGTGTGTGTTGTTTGTGATGTGTGTGTTTGTTGTTTGTGATCTCTGTGTGTGTTGTTGTTGTTTGTGCTGTGTGTGTTTGTTGTTTATGCTCTGTGTGTGTGTGTTGTTTGTGCTGTGTGTATGTGTGTGTGCCACATGTTGACTAGTACGGCATCAGTGATACTCGTTGTGTGTGTGGTGGTATCACGTAATGGCTGACTCCGCATTGAAATGTTCCTCTTGCTTTATACCAGGCTTAAACTTGACAATCCGGCTGGGTGCTGGCTGGCCTTGGGTTGCAATAGCTTGAGCAAAATACAATGTTATGTGACTTGGTAAAGGATTTCCAGGAGTACACCTGGTTTATGTTACATGTCAATAACATTTAGTTACCCATGAAGACTGATGCACAACTTGTACCCTCTGCACTGTGACTCTCTCTCTCTCTCTGAGTCAGGTGCAACAGAAGAATAGTGCTTGTGCATCACGAAGGGCATCAATTGAAGACTGTGAGGGACCTAGCCCATTAGCTATGCCTCAATATTATGTGAAGACTGTGAGGGACCTAGCCCATTAGCTATGCCTCAATACTATGTGAAGACTGTGAGGGACCTAGCCCATTAGCTATGCCTCAATACTATGTGAAGACTGTGAGGGACCTAGCCCATTAG
>WLWI01004920.1_pt1 | contig 11206 bp, 7 predicted proteins | sample 6701501 | NCBI WGS metagenome assembly WLWI01 (sample SAMN12718690, study PRJNA515312) | sponge metagenome | isolation source: marine sponge | host: Mycale hentscheli | place: New Zealand: South Island, Marlborough, Capsize Point | collected 2014-11-01
AGTGACAAATTAGCGAGCTTGTAAAAAATAGAGGTTTGGTAAAGGAGATAACTCACTTGAAAAAACTTTGTATGGAGCAGTAAATTATTTTCATTATAATAATCTTGTAGAGTCTTGTTGCCACTTCTTGGCAATTCGATGATCTTGTTTGAGCTGCATCACATCCTGTTCACATACAATATATATTCAGTATTTCGTGGCTAATTACTTGAAGATCATGAATAAGGCACTCTTAATGATTATTACTGATTCTCTCCAAGCACATGCCTGATGTTAGATGACTTATACCTTCCTGGGCCCTCATAATGTCATATACATTTTTTAATGTTGTGTTTACCTCTCTATTATTTTCTAACCTATTCTACCCTGCCCTTTCACTCTAGCTTACTGTCGGCTTCAACGGAAATATTAGAGAGCTCACTTCCTCAAGCCATCTAAGGGTCTCAGGAGATAGAGAGAAAGGAGGGGGGAATGTTTAATTATTTTTTGTTGCTTTGACGAGTTGCTCATCTCTTCGTTCTCTATGTTAGATTCCGTTGTGGCAGAAACAATGGTGCCTAAAACCCACCAAGCACCAACCAGAAATAATAATTGTCTTTTACTTCTTGTTCATCTGGTTTTCTAAATGAAGAAGTTCAGGGAATTTTTTTCTCTAAGATAGGTACTTTAGGTGTTTTAATAAACCAGAAAGAGCTATTTTGTTTTCATTGAAAACCACATGCTACAAGTACAAAATAGTAACCCTCCCATACTTTTTTTTTTTTAACTAGTTCCCACAATTGTTGCTGGTCCATTTATCACTTGGGATCTGTTATTTTTCATCCAAGGTGTGGGCTGAGGGGGAAAGAAAAAGCAACAGTGGAACTCTCAAGCTAAGTGTACGGTAGGTGGAGCGGGAGGTGGGGATGATACCGTAGCTTGGCAACCTCTTGGTTTCTATGTAACACATTGGTAAAATAGTTGAAGTACTGAATGGCCATGACCCAACTAAATTCATCAATAAATGACTTAATCCCTCATCAGTGATACTGATAAAATCAGAAAAATAAATCAGATTAAGCACAAAAGTGTTATGTTTAGCAAAAATCGACAACAGTGTGCTTATATAACCCAGATGCACATTCACTGGTAAACTTTTGAGGAATGAACTGATTGCGAACTTCAAAAAAAAAAAGTACCTGATAAAACAATAATAAATAATGACAACAGTAAGTCAGATTAGAAACTAAGTCTTCACACTTACTGAGTATAGTAATCTCACGGAGTAGGAAATGGTAAATTATTAGAAAACATTAAATCTATGAAAGTATTTCCATGTGTAAATTCTAGACCCACAAAGTGCAAGTATTCTAAGTTTTTCCTTCCATTTATCGTAGAAAGTGCAATAAACTGAATTTAATGACAAACCTATTTCAATTTCAGTATGATTTGAATAATTGGGGTATAATACATAATAGTTAGTTGCTGCCCTGAGCGCAGTGAGAGAACTACTTAGGGCCTCAAGGACCCTAAATACAGCAGTTAACGACGGCTTTGCAGCACCGAACTATAGGACAGTCCCTAACAACGCAATTGATATTGAAGCACATTGCCTGACAAATTTTGAACATAGCTATCATTTCTAGCAATGGTATTGGAGGGACACTATAGTAATTGTGCCTCAAGGTGGGGGATATTATATATAATAGAGTCTCTCTCTGAAAGATCTAAGGGATTTAGAGTCACACTGGTACAATACATAAACTATACCAACCATGTTATAAGAAAATGATGTATTTTGGCATCAAACTATTCATCCTCATTGCCATCATCCCCAGCTTTTCTTATGGCGATTCCATAATTAGAGTGTTAGCTTTCTCTACTTAGGATTAATGAACCCATACCTATAAAATATAGCAGGTATTCACACACACACACACACACACTAAGTTGTTGAGATTCCAATCAACAAAATTTAATCAAGTTTGTAATACAAAATAAAAATAGATCGTTCTCTCTCCCCCTTCTCTATTCTTTTATTTATTGGCTAGAGGGAAGATGGTGCTCCATTGTGAAATAACCACTACATAGAGATTCACTGTATTCTCACTGATATAAGTGCAAGACCACATGTGTGTGGGCGCGCGCTGACTGCTGGAAGACTACTGACAGTGAAGAAATAGCTAAGAGAAGTGACACAGGGAAAGTTACTTCCCCCTCTGAAAATATGTAGGGCACACAAATTATGAATGTGAGTGGAAATAAAGGGAGACAAACAAATAACACTCCCAGAGTCATAGCACAAGGGAAAGCCCTCTGGTCACCTCCAAACCGCCAAGGGTAGGGACATATATCACATGTCATGCAAGCATCCAGTACTTGCATGCAGCCCTAGACTCTCACCCAAATACTAATAGCTAGGTGGGAGTCCGCAGCATAAACTCAGTCAAGCTTCATATTATAGTTAATTAGGAATGTGGGGAGAAATAAAGTGAGAAAACAAACAAAATGAGGCACTTGAGACATTTATATGACTTCTACGAAAAAAGATGGTTGAAAAAAAATAAAAAATAAAAATTCAATGAATATTTTTACAACTGGAATTACAACTAAATTATTTATCAGAAAAGTATACGAGTAGCAGGATATTTTTTAGAACCAAATTTGAGAGGGATCTAATCAACACTATTGAAGTTTCAGGGGAGGTTTCTAATTTCAACGAAATTGATCAAAAGTTGTGGCAAATAACACCATGAAGGTCATAATAATTTTCAAGGGGGGGGGGGGGGCAAACCGTGTTCAGGGAGGTAAAATATCCCCTACGAAAGTAAAAAAAATCCATATAAGTAGCATTGCCACCTCCGTAGTTCATCAGAATTAAAATGCCCTCTCAGTTTAAAATGACTACTACTACTATGGTAGACTATTCAATAAGTAACTAAACATAATGATAAAAATAAAAATTGTCCGACTTGTTCCAAAAAATGAAAAAAAAATGGATTTTTTTTAATCAAATGCAGAAAGGGGGTGAATTTATATTGAAATAAACGCTTCTAGGCTTCACATGTAAAACCTAATTTAGTCTTGACAAATATTATGTCTTACTGAGCCGGTCGTGATCCTTATCTGTTGGGGCAACACAGAATCTACCCAAGTTTCCTACATACTTGTAAATTTAAAACTTGCTAGTATTATCTTAATTACCAAGGCAGGCAAATTTATCTATGTACTTGTTAGAAGCTAAAATAATCCTATTAACTGCAATGCATCATCAAGAAGTTGTACATAAAAATCAGCCATCAAACTTAAATTTATGAATTTTTTTTTATAATAGTAGCAAATTTTCTTGGTTATTACAGCCAATATTTTGTTCATCAAAACTTAACCCGGTGTTTCGACTTCTTGCTGAAGTCCTCTTCAGGAATCAATGAGGTTGAGGTCGAACTCTCCGTGGTGATATAATAAACACAAAATAAACAGCAAGATAACTGGAGGGTACACTTACTGTTTACTATATCTTGAAGGGTGATTTCAACACAAATATCAGCCGAGAATGACTGAATCATTTAAAAAAAAATTACTTTCCATTCACATAACAAACAAACAAACAAAAAAAACCGACAGAAAATTGTCTATTCAGAGAGGAAAATAACAGATGAAAACCACTCTGTCACTCTGGCCTGGATACGGTCTCTTTCTATAAAAAAAAAAAAGGACCGACTCTAGATCCCAGCAATTAAATGCCACAATAAACACAAATCTACTCGCTTCTCATGGAGTAATTTTTATAGGTAGTCGTACAAATCTTGAGCATACTTGCGTCATCAGTTACATTTTCTTTCATTATAGAATGCTATAATTTAGGGACTGCCCATTAGCATATACTATTAAAACAATTTTTAACGTAATTGAAACATAAATACCTCACCTGAAAAGTAGATACCCTGTTAGATGGCATATTTCCGTCGAATTTATACTGGAAAGTAGCACCGAACACGTCAGGGACTGAAGGTACTGACTGTCCGGGAATTCTTCCCTGGCATACCTGTCCAGAGGGTACCTGAAACACACGGTTGTGGGTGGAGTCTGGTCCAGTGTGGTAGTCGAAGATGGAATAGACATGATAGAAGTCCTCTACACTGTTGTCCGTGGCAGTACTTCCGTTCAACACACATAATGGGGCCGGTATCATACATGTCCAAATTAGAAGATGCCGCATAATTCCAGGTGTTTCTACTATAGTAGTAATCAGCAATATAGGTTGTGTAGGGAAGGTCAAAGCAAACCTGCCAGTGAGAGACCGGAATACCTCTTACCATGTCATCTCCTATAAAAGTTATGGGCGGGATACTTTGAAGCTGTAGTAGGTACCCACTGACAGTTCCAATATGAAGTGAACCGTTAACATTGGTGACGCCAAAAACGCCAGCAACTCTGGGAGCTTCTGTGAATGACTGAACGGAGCATATTTGGTCAGGTCCACTTCCATGAAGGAAAAATATTTCATTATTGTCATAGTCTAGAATGACTCGACATTCAGTGCTATTTTTCCTAGAAAAGGTAAAACCTCTGTTGTTTATCGAGTCATAGATTTCATGAAGATAACAGTTCTGCTATGATCAACAAAATTGGCCTCTACCAAAATTGGCTTGGGAGCTCTGGAATAGAGTCAGAATCATTTTGAAAGCCTGCACAAAATTCCGCATAAATTTCAGGGACTCTGGCCAAACCTACCACTGCAATAATTGTGGTGGCTAAGGAAACACACATTGCAAACCTAAAAAAAATGTAGCCAAACGCAAGCGGGGTAAGGGGGAACATACCTAATCAGCCTGCCTCGTAAATAAATTCTAATGATGTGCTAAGTTGCTAAGTGTGACTGTAAAAGCCATGTGGTTAAATCCTTACTAATAGGACCCTTTACCGAAAAATAATTGGGGAAATCCAAGCATTTAATGGGCGTATACCCAACCTCGCCCACTTTATTTTGACTTGGGCAGTTCTTAGATTCCAACTAAGGTGCTAAGGGGAACATATGTTCGTGACTCTGGTTATTGACTACTCTCAGTTTTCTAAGTGTCACTCTTATTGCAGGCACGGTGAGGTTAGACGTTGTTGTGTAGGTGTTCTTTATTTAGATATCTAATGTTTATGTATGAGCCCATGTCATTATAATTTCAAGATCCGCTATCGTTATTCATAACCTTGTTCCTCTAGACTTTTTGCTTATAATTATGCAAATTTTCTTTGCAGGATTCATCAGTTGCACAGGTTCAAACTTGAGCGCTTCCGACAAAACCCGTTGAATATTCTGAGCGAGTGAATAGCGGGCCTCTATTCGGTAGACCATTTCTCCATTGGCTTTACTGCAGTATATTTCTAGTATGAGCGACCAAAACCACTCAGATTCTGTGACAGAGGACAGCCAACCTGGCCACAAACAGCAGGCTCCACTTGCTGAGCAGCATCACCAGCAACCTCCTGCTATATCCAGTCCTTTGCAGAGCCCCTCTATAGCGGTGCCCATGCAGAGTCCTCTGGCCTCCACCATTGACAGCAATGGAGCAGCAGCTGCAGGAGTTTTGGTGAGCCTCCAGCAGCCCATAGACGGGACCAGGATAATGCACTCGGCCCCTACGGTCCACTACCAAGCTCCTCATGCTGGAATCACCGTCATCAGGCCTCCAAGTCTGCACCAGATGGCTCCCATTGGGATGAATGGAGATATGAGGTCTCCCACAGCTTTTCCCATGCCTCCGTATACCATCTCCCAGCTGCCAGGGGTCACTGTCATCCCCACCACCATACACCAGCAGACTCGGACGATACCGGCCAACCAGCAGCCTGATCCCGACTCGTCTGAGGTCAAAGATCTGGAAGAGTTCGCCCATACCTTTAAGCATCGCAGGATCAAGCTTGGCTACACACAGACAAATGTGGGTCAAGCGCTTGCTGAAGTTCACGGGACCGACTTCAGCCAGACTACTATCTGCAGGTTCGAAAACTTGCAGCTCAGCTACAAGAATGCTCAGAAGCTGAAGCCCATCCTAGAAAAGTGGCTGGAGGAGGCAGAAAAGCAGGGAGTTCAGCACAGAGAAGAAGAACATTCGCCAGAGAGAAGAAGGAAGAGGAGAACTTCAATTGGAGTAGGAGCCAAAGAAACTTTAGAGCGCCATTTCAACTCTCATCCTAAGCCGAGTTCCAGTGAGATTTCCAAGGTTGCAGACAACCTTAACCTGGACAAGGAAGTAGTTAGAGTATGGTTCTGTAATCGTCGACAGAGAGAAAAGAGAGTGCGCAACTCTATTGGAAGTCCGTTGAAAGAGGAAGTCCCAAGTCCAACAACACCCACCATTGTCGGGGCATCTCAATAAGACATTGGGTCTTAGCAACATTTCTAGACTTTATTATTTTTTTGCAACCTGCACTTATTGTCCACAGACTCTGCCAATTTCTTTTTTCCACCTTTGTGTTTTCTTAAAATGCTGTGAGCAGTTGTTATTGTTTTTTGTCCATTGCGTCATGTTCCCCCTGTTGCATTTTTGGCACTTGAGAATATCTACTTCTATTTATATATTTTTCCCCCTGCATCATATCTATGGAATAAACTATTGAATGGTTTGTAAGATAATACAACTTGTGTTTGACTCATAATGAGCAGGCAGAATAAATTAAATTCTTTGATGCAGTGAAATGAAGTCTAGATGCAGTTTGGTCTATGGCCTCGAGGTTGCGGAGCAGTTCTGATAGATTCTCTGCTTCTCCAACTAGAGCCTTTTCTACCTCCTGCATAATCACACACATTTGACATAATAATGAAGGACCAAGACTTCAAAGGGTTAAAAAAATAATCATATCTCTGCGCAATATAAGCATAGTTTACTTTATGTCTCTAAATATGGTCAACACAACAGCAATGAATCCATTCTATTCATTCAATATGCACAAGAATGACTCTTAAAACTATTTAGCATCTCATGCAACAAAAATGCAAGAATAAATACTGTAAAGTGATTCTAAAAGCTATTATAGTAGTGCTGTGCAACATCTCTTTGTGAAAAAAGTAACAAGATTTGCTTAAAATAATACTTCAAAAAAGAAAAAAAAAGTAAATAAATTAATTAATAATAATCTAAAGTAATAACAAAATCATCAGAAACAAAGGATGCGACTGAAATGGGTCAAATTGTCTTAGTACTGAGTTGCGGAAGTGTTCCTATCACAATTGCTTCATTTAACACCTCCTGATGACATCAACTGGAAACTACTAATTCAGCCTTGGGTGCAAATTGGTGCTGATGGGAGCTACACCCCTTCAGGCTCAACCTGCTAATGAGTGAAACAGATGTGGACTGCTCCCCTCCGATAAATTAATTTGATCCAATGACAACAAATGAGCTAGTAGCCAGATAAAACATGTTTCAGATTTATCACCTCTTCCTCTCTTCTCATTCACTGCTTGTACCGAGAAAAAAAAAGAGCATAAAAAAAAAAAGCATTCGAATGGCAAGAAGCACCAGATACCCTCCAGTTGACCAACACTTAATATTATAATATATATGTAAATGCATGTAAATAACTAGCTAAGTAGCTACAAAAAGCAATGAAAGGAATAAATTAATGTGAATATGATACAATTTCAGCCTGTGGCACTAATTTATTCCTGCCATTGCACTATGTAGCCACTTAGCTAGTTATTCACATGTATTAGGTGTAAACACCACTTGCTCTTCAGCTCCTTCAATACTTACACCAGCTCTTAGCTATCATTTTTCAGTTTTACTACTTTGAAGGGCAAACTGAGCCCGAAATATTATAGATTATATTATAGTAGTCAAGTATTGGTCAACTGGAGGGTAGCACGTCTTGCCCCAAGCAGCCTTTCACTGTTGGCTTTTACCATGATGGAAAAAAAATCTAAATTGACACTTGATGGTTACATCTAGCCATAGCATTGAATCCAATCCTTTGAGAGTATCTCAGTTACGAGACACCAATTTGCTCATTCAAGGAACATAAAAAGCCACAGTATTGAAATATTGCGAATATGAAACTGTACTCTACTCAGTTCTACCCATAACACATAAATATTCAAATTACACCACGACTATTACCAAAGTTGTGTCAACACTATTTACTATCATTACCCCCTTCTTTTTTTGTTTCATCTCTCTCGTTAAGACTAAACAAAAAAAATTATTTTCACATAATAGTTAGTTTGGGTTTCGACAAAAAACCCAAAAAACCTCAATTGAGTAACTGATGAGTGGAATTATAGGACGTGGGTAATATAAAAAGAAAGTTAAAAATAAACGTTGGGTTACACCCATAAATAAACATATTCAGTACCTACAGCTGTTATCACTTAGCAGGGAATATTATTTCCACGGAATAGTATTTACACAACATGAAAGTGCAAGACTAAAAGGAGAAGGAAAAAAAATAATATGAATAAAATAAAGAGGAAAGCATAAAATTCTTTTTTTAGAGTTGCTAAGAATGTGTAAATGCTTCACAGGGATGTACAGCATACAGTGGTATCAATTTATGCATGACACAGGTTGTTTGCACGTGGCCCACATAGGGCCTTTAATACAGCACAGAAATAGACCATTAAAATAAGATACAATTACTGAAAGCACACAAGTGAAGTATGGCAGCTAATATCATGTTATATTTATTAATACTATTCTACAAATCATATACATCACTCTCATCAGGGAGTACAAACACTCATAAATTTCCTCCTCTCCTATGAATGTTTCCTTCACATTCATTATCTTCATTGCATAACTGCAGGAATATTTAACAGGAGTCAAGAGCTGAGTGATACTAACACAATGACAAAATATTATATTTAACACAATACATAATTATTATGATACAAATGAATCGTTCATCCCCCCCCCCCCTCCCCCCCTCCTCCAATTCAATTTTTCGCCCTACCACAGTCACTATTATCAAACTGCTGGTAAACGTAGATTAAGTTTTAGGCTACGCTGTGCCTGCTGCTCCAAACCACTAATCCATAAACAACAGCAATTTAGGGGAGGATAGTCATGAATATCATTACGACATCTCGATGCCTTTCCTCCTGCAACTGTTTCACGGCAAGAAAGATATAATCAACTCCAGGGTGAGTCAATGAGCAAGATACCATCATTATTATTGCCAGATCACATACACAAATCATGTTGTTCTCTGTACTGTATATGGCGTAAATCAAAGTCAGTTTTCATAATGATATTCATATCCCTCATGAATATCCCATTGGGGACTGGCAAGGACAATCCGCTTAATCAGTTTCACAGCGTGAGTCGTTGGTTGCCTGGCGACAGGCCTCTGCAATGCAATGAGTGGTTTCCCAGAGGGGGTGTGAGCAGTAGACCCAAAAGGGCAGCGCTGGACTAAACAGGGGTGTGTCTCAGGTGTCATGAGACCTCATGTCTTATGCATGTCGGCTGTTGATTGGTCTAGAGGAGCACACCTGAACGAACCGTTGTGCTTATCGGCAGCTAATGAATAATAAACAGCTCTGATTACTATGTATTAGTGCCTCGGCTCTACCGGCAAATCCCAGACACTCCCCCTTTTTAATTCTTCCTTTATTTTGCATCTCCTCCTGAAACTCACGTCGTGCTAATCACTACGATGGGTTAAGTGATACACTAAGAACTACCTCTACTTGTTATCTGAAGTTATCCATACGTGTCTGTTATGAATACATCCTCACTGTCATTATCAGCAACAACCTATATCTGCTCTTTCTCTAAAAAAAAAAATCTTTCATTCTTTGAAGCCCTCACACTTTGTTACTAGCTTGCAATCAATCAGTGGTTAATGCTAGCTGCCATTTGTAATTATCCTTAGCATTTGTAATATTTTAAATTTAAATCCTCGGTCCGCTCTCTATTCTATTCCATAGGAAATGAAAGATTTTTTTCCTCACTAGCTAACAAGTTGAGTAATTAGGTTAACAAGCACCTATATTATGGAAAGTGACCCTTCTCCCAAAATGCAGTGCACTCGCACAAATATGATTATGTGCCAAATCTTCATTTTATTATATGAAAAAGAAAAATTTCAGCATTTGGTTTTTCTGTTATGGCAAGTATTTTCTGCTTCTTCCTACCAGAGACAAAAAAAAAAAATCCTGCAACATTCTATTGGTGATCAATGCCCCCTTCTCTCTCTCTCTCTCCCCCTCCCCCCCCCCCCCCCCCCCCCCCCCCCCTCCCCCCCCACCCCCTCCCTTTCTTTTTATTTTGTTCTCTTCCCCCAACACAAAAAAAAAAAAAAACCCCCACCATTTCTTTTGTGGTCCAACCCCCCTCCTCCCCCTCCCCCCCCCCCCCCCCCCCCCCCCCCCCCCTCCCACATCTTTCATCTACTCAGCTTATTCTGGTACCAAATTGGTTGTACTAAAAAACCAACCAATTTAGCAGGAGCAGCTAGAACTGAGCAAACAGAATCCACAGTGTCACCATAAATTACACAGTAGGGACACAGTATTCGCTAATAGTTATATCAAATATCTTCTGTCTCTCAAAAGAGTAAATGAAGGGACAACAGAGGGGGAGAAAGGGAAAGAAGAAGGGAAAGGGAGAAGATAACAAGGAGGAAAAGAAAGAAAGAAGAGAAACAGAGAGGTGGGTGGATCAGAGGGAGGGTAATGGAGACAGAGAGAGGAACGGAGAAATGAGACTGTAAAATTCAATGCTTAAGTAAATCACCACGGTAGAACAAAACAAATCCAGAAGTTGCCTTCTATTTCACAAGTAGGATGGCCAGAGAGCCAGCAAATCAACATTCTGCAGCATCCACCCAATGACAGCAGGAACATTGAGGCTACAGCTCCACACATGCACACTTGCTTGAAGTTGGTCACCAATCCACGATGCCATAACCAAAATAAACACACAACTTTCAGAAAAGGGAGGGACCTATGCCATCGCTGTGGTCTGCAATGACTGCACGGACTGAAACTAATTAATCTTTGATGGCCAATGCGCATTAATAGCAGCAGCACATTATGAGCTGCCCACAAGGTGAAGGAATACGCAACATACTATTATACACACCTCACTTGCGTTGGATTGGACAGTCGGTTTATTGACTACTTAGAACAAGACACGGCAATACTCTGGGAGGCAAAAGTTTACTTTAATTGTACTACGAAAAGTAAGAAACAAATACAAGCTAATAACACATTAGACATAACTTCGGT
>WLWI01004923.1_pt1 | contig 11202 bp, 16 predicted proteins | sample 6701501 | NCBI WGS metagenome assembly WLWI01 (sample SAMN12718690, study PRJNA515312) | sponge metagenome | isolation source: marine sponge | host: Mycale hentscheli | place: New Zealand: South Island, Marlborough, Capsize Point | collected 2014-11-01
GTTTTTCTTTAACAATATGTACATGGTATACGTCAATCCAAAGTGTGGAAAGCGATGCAGCTAAAAATTGGAAATGTAGTTTGATTATGTGATGATGCAATCTGAATATTGGAGAAAACTAATGGCATTAACAACTCAATTTACACAACTGGTAGGCTGTATAGCCCCAATTCAATGTGCGGGTATGGGAACAGCATCTCCACTTCTTGCACAAGAAGTCGCCAATGCAGGCGGCCTCGGTATGTTGAGTGGCGTCATGCTTAATGCTGAACAGATGCAGATGACTCTTGATGAGATAATGATCAATTCAACAGGTTCTATAGGCGTAAATTTCCTGATCCCCTTTTTGGAAGATGAAGCTGTTGTTGAAATCGCTGCAGAGCATTCACGAGTAGTTGATTTTTTCTTCGGCGATCCTGATGCAAGCTTGATACAAAAGGTACATGACGGTAACGCCCTTGCCGGCTGGCAAGTCGGATCAGTGTCAGAGTCGAGGGCCGCTGTAGATGCAGGTTGTGACTTTGTCATTTTGCAGGGCGTCGAAGCAGGTGGACACGTTCGTGGCACTCGTGGCTTATTAACGATGATGGCAGATGTTCTCGACAACGTAGATTGTCCGGTTGTCGCAGCTGGTGGCATAGCAACACCAAGAGCGGTCGCAATGGCTCTGGCAGCTGGAGCATCAGCCGTGCGTGTTGGGACACGATTCGCTGCAACACCAGAGTCCGGTTTCCATCCAGATTATATCAATGCCTTAATAGAGGCAGATGGAGAAGACACTGTTTATACAGAACAATTTTCAGTAGGCTGGGAAGCACCACACCGCGTTCTTTCTCAATCCATTGAAGCCGCTACCCGTTTGCCGGATGGCATCATCGGTGAAGTAAATATTGGCGGACAACAAATTGAAGTCCCTCGATTTAGCGTTTTCAGCCCACTGGTAACAGCAACAGGAGAAGTCAAAGCTATGGCGCAATATGCCGGCCAGGGTGTCAGTGCCATAAAATCCTGCGAACCGGCAGCCGATATCCTTCGCCAACTGGTCGATGGTGCAGAAAAAATACTAAAAACTGACCTTGATAGATTAAATTTGATGTTGGGCTAAAAGTGCTTGATGTAGGATCTGAAAAACGGGGTCTGTCCCCGTTTTTTTATAACAGCATGTAAGTACTTGTGATATGGGCGACCGGTTTTTCAGGAGCATCAGTGTAAATATTGACCTCTCCATAAACTATCGTCCTACCCAGCTTAATGATACTTGCATGAGCGACAAGATCTTTATCTGCGGCGGCGCGCAGAAAAGATGTAGATTGAGAAACCGTTGTCATTGGCGAAAAATTATCAAGTGCTGAAGAAATAGCAAAGACCATCGCTGTATCAGCAACTGCCATAATTGCCTGCCCGCAAACTGTTCCACCTTGACGATTTAGTTTTTCAGAAACAGGAACCTGCAACACAACCTGACCTTCATCGATGCTGACAAAGTGAATAGATAAATCCAGAATCCAGGGAGCGAAATTTGCTTGCAGTATTTCCTCAGCGACATCAATTGTAAATTTTTTATTTGTCATTCTTTTAACTCTATTTATAAGCAAGATTTCAACTTTAAAATTGCATGATCAATCAGTCGATTTTTTTCATTTCCAGTTTCAGGAACTCAAAGACACATCTACTGCTTAATTAGCTCTGAATCATTGTTGGAACCAAGACTAATTTTGAGGATTACAAAACCCAATATTCCTGAAATTAGTGATCCAATTATAATACCCAGGCGTTCATCAAAGAGCAGATTTACACCCGTTTCTTCAAAGGCCAATGACCCAATAAAAAGACTCATTGTAAACCCAATGCCACAAAGCGCTGCTGTGCCATACAAACTTAACAAGCTCATTCCCGAGGGTAGTTTTGCCCAATTCAGTTTTATAGTTAACCAACACAGCCCAAAAATACCAATTTGTTTTCCGAAGAATAAGCCCAATGCTATTCCGATAGGGACATTGTGGAAAACATCTTCTAAACCAACATCACTAAAATTAATACCTGCATTAGCGAATGCAAAAACAGGAAGAACTATAAAAGCGACCACCGAATGTAAATCATGTTCCATGCTTTTTAGTGGAGAAAAATCTGGATCAGTGTTTGAGCGAATCGGAATGAACATCGCCAGAATAACGCCAGCAAGTGTTGCATGCACTCCGGATTTAAGCGTCGCAACCCACATCACTATACCAATCAATATATAGGGGCTGGTGGACATTACATTACGATTATTGAGAAGTGCTAATAAGGGTATGCAAAAAGCAACCACGATTAAGGCAGATGCCGATATATTCGCTGTGTAAAATAGTGCAATAATAATTATCGCTCCAATATCATCAAAAATTGCCAGGGACGTTAGAAATATTTTAATAGTTATTGGAACACGCGAACCAAGCAAGGTTAGAACACCCAGGGCGAAAGCGATATCGGTTGCAGCTGGTATTGCCCAGCCTTTGATAGCCACAGGATCTTCACTGTTAAAATAAAGGTAGATAAGTGCAGGCACCAACATTCCGCCGATTGCACCAACACCGGGCAGGATGATATTTCGCTTATCTGACAACTCTCCCTCAATTAATTCTCGCTTTAACTCAAGCCCTACGAGAAAAAAGAAAACAGCCATGAGACCATCGTTGATCCATAGCAGTAGAGGTTTGGCAATTTCCAAACTACCAACTCTTATCTCAACCGGAATTGAGAGTAAAAGACTATAGTAATGTTCCAATGAGGTATTGGCGCAGGTAATAGCTAACACTGCTGCGCAGATCAACAGGATTCCGCCTGCAGATTCCAGCTTTAAAAATGTGTCTATAAAAGAAGTCTCTTGGTTATGCATTATGATTGTAGGGTTCTGATTTGTAATTCAGCACCATATTGTGCTGTATAAAGAACGCTTTATATGACAGCGAGAATTTATAAATACCAGGAGCCAACTGACTTGTCTATTGCTTATCACTTTGAACTAAAGGGTAGGCGCTTTCCTGCCATGCGATGATACCTCCTTGCATATTCAAAAGTTTTTCGAATCCATGATTACGCATAATCCCGAGTGATTCTGCAGCCCGACCATTGTTAGCATTCGCTGCACAATGAACAATGTAGGTTTTCTCACGATCCAGATTCGACACACTGTCTGAAAATCCAGAGTTCGCGATATTAATGTTTAAAGCTCCCTCTATATGCCCCCTTGCATATTCTTCCGGTGTTCTAACATCGAGCACAACTACAGTTTTGTCATGCATAACAAGGTCTCGTACTTCACCAACATTTACATTACTTACTGTATCTTCCGGGGTATTTTGAGGAGTACACGAGACGACGCCTATCAGAATCAATATGATTAGTACTCGGGCTAGATCAATTTTATATTTCATTTTATTTAGGTAGCGTTCATCAGTGTCCTTTATGCCTAAAGTGTCCACTATAGTGGTGGAAATTCATCGGTATTGAGTGACTTGTCAGGTTACGCCACTACTTGCCCCATTCATGCCCCGCAGGGTGTGGCGGAATCGTATGGCGACATGCTCACAATCGCTCTTGTCCCATGTTACGTTTCCAGTTTGATCATATCGGCGTTCATCTCAGGTGCGGAAATCGACACACCGCTTATGTTAGCCTGATCAAAGTAATCAAGGAACCCACGTTCTTTGGCTCCCGCTTCAAGTCGATCAGAAAAGGCTTTGTCAGGAAGGCGCCAGATCGCCATATACTGATAATCAATTCGCTCCGCGCCATCATTATTATTAATGGCGCACCCTAAAAACTCTGCCCCACTTTCCATCATGCTTCCAATAAATGGTCCAATCTCTTCATCAAAGAATCTTTGACGTTCGTCTGAGGATAAAGCCAACCATGATTCTCGAGCATTCCAAATCTCAGTAAGTATGTATCCTGAATTTATATCGGCCATCGTAGTCTCCTTCTATTTAGTTCGGTTTTGACCGCCTAACGCCAAGTTCAGGTGTGCCGTAAGCGTCACCTGGAATTTCTTAGTTAGGTGCGTATTATTTACACTTGGTTTCTTTACGAATGCCGCCTTTCGATGATTTTAATGAGCGGCTATATAAAATTAACTTTTATCATCATAGGCTTTGCGCGAACGCTTTATTTCATCATGGTGTGTTTCCGCCCAGGAAACCAACTGATATAAAGGTTTAACTAAATCTCTGCCCATTTTTGTAAGATCATATTCTACTTTTACTGGAACTTCAGCGTAGACGGTTCTGGTAACATACCCTTCTCGCTCTAGATCACGAAGTGTTTGTGTAAGCATACGTTGTGAGATACCTACCACTCTGGATTTGAGGGAGTTGAAACGATCGGCGCCCTCGACGAGTGAAAACAAAATCAGCACAGACCATTTGTCGCCTAACTGTGCGACCACATTACGAATAGGGCAGTCTTCGGTGTTATGAAATACCCGTTTTTCGGTTTTCTCTTTATCCTTGTTTTTTACAGCCACGCTACAGCCCTCTTGCCAGAATCGATATGTGGGTTACCAAAATGTGCCTAGATAACATTTTGGTTCCTTCTTGTTATGTAGGTTACTAAATAATACTATGGTGTTCAAATAATACCTGCAACAACCAATAACATTAAGAGGAACACGATATGTGGAGAACCATTGCATCAGCACTACTACTATTGGCAAGTGTTACAGCATCTGCACAGGATGATGGCAAGCTGACTATAAACCTTCAATCGCTACAAAAAAAAAGCTGGACTGAGCAAGAGCAGGCTAACGCTACTCTAATTACGGACTTTGTTCAAAACCTGATGAACAACCATAATTTTGACTACATTCTCGAACGTTATAACGATAGCTCCTATGTTCAGCACAACCGTAATTTACCCGATAAAATCACTGGCTTGGTAGGCTTTTTAGAAGAGTTTGTTGAGGACTATCCTGATTACACCTATGACGTAAAGCATATCTATGTTGATGGCGACCACGTTATCTTTCACTCACATGCAACTCTGAATAAAGATGACAGGGGTAACGATAAAAAGGGCATGAATATTGTTGATACCTGGCGTCTCGAAAATGGGCGAATCGTTGAACACTGGGATTCAATTCAGGCACTTGATGGCTTTATGCGATTTTATTCGCTAATTAACGGTGGCAATCTTAAGAATAGCAATGGGGTGTTTTAACTTAAAAATATAATCGTGGTGCTCGCTATTGGACTGCCTAGCTGAGCACCGAACGTCCGCGGTAAGTTGCGTCGCTTTTTGGCGTCAATCTTGAGCCACTTGTTATGTTGTTTAGACTGGTTCCCATTTCGACATATCAACAGCACTAACTGCGAACGTAAAATTGGGTGCTGTATTATCCGTGCGAAGATGTTTGATTGCTTGATATTCTTCGGAGTTCCAAAAGCCTCTAAGGTGTTCCATTGTAGGGAACTTAAATAACGTGAATTTAGCATTCGTTTTCCAATCACCCTCAAAGAACTCCAGAGGCTGATCACTCTCTCCTGCCACCAGTAATTCGCCTTTGTACTTTTCAAGAATTGGGTGGGCAGCCTCACCATAGGGAATTATCGATCCATGGCCTTCCGGCATGAATGAACTGCAAACCAAATATGCTTCTAGGTTTTCAGACATTATTGAACTCCTCTAGTTAGTGTTGGGGGCAACAAAACGTCTGCGGTAAGTTGCGTCGCTTTTTTGCGCCAACTTGACTGCCTTGTTATGTGTTAGCATCATTTTCCTTCGATTTTCGTCTATGTATCATAAAAAGAATTGATATCGCCCAAGCAATCAAATGAACTATTAGTAGTAGTATATCTACTATATTAGTTACTGGTTCCATTAATGCTGATTGAGGGTATGTCATTTGATATCGATCAATTAAATTATAAGTATTCTCAATTGATGCCTGGGATGCTCGGGCGGGAGCATAAATAAATAACGAGTAAATGAAGGTTAATAAGAAAGTGTAAAGCCCGGAAAGATTTCGGATAACGATATAGACCGTTAACAGATACGCTGACCAGATGGCAAAAAAATTCATTGCATGAATTGCAGTCTCCTGCCTAAGCTCAGAGATGAGATATATATATTCGTACTCAGTCAAAGTCTGCTCCTGTTGAATTGAGCTATTTACACAACATTACATAGGTGACAATCTTTTCGACACTTAACGTCTGCGATGAGTCGCTGGGTAAAGCGCCGCTTCGCTCTGCTTTCCCCAGTCGGTCTCGATTGCCTTGTTAGGTTCAATCGAAAGCATGTTGTTCTCCCAATGGTTCACTACAGTACATACACATTTTGAGTTTTGTATGAGTTGGTCGTTTACAATTAGGGCAATCAATAGGCTTGCCGGTGATTTTTCCGTCTTTTTTTCCATCGCGGAGATCTATTTCATTGATTTTGGATTCAATATCTTGCTCTGTAAGTTCGCTAGAATCGCGTACTAGCTCCCAAAGAGCTTGAGACACTAGAGATAGTGTGTTTATTTTAGACTCTAACCTTTGTACTTCTTTGTGTAGTCTTAATGAAGTGTGTGCATTATCTCTTTTTGCGGAATACGCATCTGCCTGTGCATTATTAATTTGTCCTTGTTGCAACATGTCCCACATATCATAGAGCATCGAATTTCCTCCTTTGTTTGGTGAACCTAACGTCCTGACTCAGACACGCACGCTTTTTACGCGTCGGGCTGGAGCCATTTGTTATGTTCGTTTAAAAATAGCATGAATTGTCCAATATACTTTACCTAAAAGTACACCAAACTTATAAAACTTCGATTGAATTTCTATTTTTTCGAATTCGAGTTCATGTTTCCAAAGATCCAATTTTGAGAAATAACCGCGAAAGGCAGTGATTGCCTCCTCAATAGAAATTTCATTACAGCTCCGATAATGTTCTTCTACTGTTTTTATCTGATATTCGAGTTTATATCCTTTCTCCAAATACTCAGCTTGCATATAAGTCATTTCACTTTTTTCTAGAATTAGAAATGGGTCTTCCTTCCCAGGTAAGTTCCTTAATGCATACTCAAGCTTTCCGAGAGATGCTTCTTCGTTTTCAATACCTAATGTAGGACAGTACAGTTTCATTGAAGAACATAACAGTTTATTCTACGGCGTTTATACATGTATTAAGCTTTTCCAAATATAGGTTCCTGGTTTCCATATGTGCTAACTTTGCTTCTATATACAGAAGCTATAAACCCGCCAAATTCATTGCCTATTTCAAGAACCCGAAAATTCTTGCCTGTGCCTGAGATCCATCTCGTACAGGCAGAACACCAATCACCACCACCGCACCAGTTGCAGGCAAGGCATCGAGATTGTTCATATTTTCTATTTGATATTTATTTGCGGCTAGCATGACATTGTGCACCGGGTAGTTCAGTGCATTGCCTGGATCGAGGCTCAGTGTGTCTATACCGATGCCGGCGACTTCTCTTTCCAACAGTAATTTAGCAGCGGCTACAGAAAACCCTGGGAAATGTAATACACCTTCTTTGTTCTGATTAACGTAGGCATGGGGATCGGAAAACTTCAGGTACCAGCCGGTATTCATCACCACCAGGCAACCTTTCTCAATTTGGCCGTTGTCAATCTCCCATTCCTCTATATCTTCGACTGTTAGCTGATAGTCATCGTTTGATGCAACCTTGTTTTGTACATTAATCACGACCACGGGTGCAATTAGCTGATTAAGTGGTAGCTGATCAATTGTTCGCTTACCTTCTCCAGCTGCGAAGTGCGAAGGTGAATCTACATGTGTGCCAATGTTTTCCCACATTGTAAATTTGTGCATACGATATCCCTGATCGTAATCTGCCAGTCGGTCGATGTTTATGGGCTCGGTACCTGGCCAAAATGGCATGCCATTGTATAAGGGTTGGGTTAAATCTATCGCCTTGCTGGCATGGATTGTCATTTGTAATTGTTCGGCATTTGCAAAGCTACTGATAGCCAGTGCAAATAGAATAAACAGGGAGTTTGTGTATTTCATTTTTTGTCTGTTTGTATTATTTTTAGCTAATGACGAATAAATGGGGTGATGTCTCCAGGTATTCTGTTGTAATTCACAATTATTTCTGCTTAAGAATAGCGAATTCCTAACTTCCGGTAGATGAAGGACAGTAACCAAAGCGGACCAATTAACAGGAATTGTAAATCTTTAAAAAATGAAGGGCGTTTTCCTTCAATCTGATGGCCTATGAACTGACCTATCCAGGCAAGGATAAAAACCACCAGCGATATTATCCAAAGAGAAACCGCTAAATTTGAGAGGCTGTCGAGAACAAATAACATAATTGCAATAACGAAGAGCATACCTAGCGTCAAGCGTATTGAAAGAAATGAATAATACAGTAAGGCAAGTACTACAATGATAATGACCCAGTTCACATTGAAATATACAGCCGTAATATCAACTGGAAATGACAGAGACCATAGCAGGCCGAGAAGACTAATCACGATGAGTGGTACGCAAACCCAGTGCAATATTTTGTTTATCCTGTTCTGATGACTCTCATCATATTCGCTTAGCCATTGTTCAATACTTCTCATTAGACTCTGATCTATGCGGCCTCCACCTTGAACACAGTGCCGTCAATGCCAATAACCTTAACTTTGCTGCCCTTACTCATATCCTCCCCCATAACTTTCCAGGTGGAGTCATCTACTTTTATTTTACCCGCACCATTTTCGATGGCTTCTGCCAGCGTAAAGGTACGACCAACATATTGCTCGCCACGCCGATTTAATGTGGGCTCATCTGTAGCAGGTGGATTATTTTTCAAATAGCGTTTGTGTATAACCAGGCTGACGACGGATAAAACTGTGAAGACAAATATCTGCGCCATAAACGGCATACCCGGAAATAACATCAACAAGAAACCAACTACACCCGCGGCAATGCCCATCCATAAAAAATACACTGCTGGTAATACCACCATCTCCAGTGTGATTAACACCACGGCGGCAATAAACCAGTGCCAAAATTCTATCTGTGATATCAAATCCATTTACCTAAACCCCTCTATTACCTGCGCCCTTATCACCTTTATCAAATGTTTCCTTGGCGATTTCAGCGATACCACCCAAAGCACCGATGACGCTGCTTGCCTCAAGCGGCATCAGGATGAGTTTCTGATTCGGCGCAGTAGCAACTTCTTTGAGGGCATCGACATATTTATTCGCAACGAAATAGTTAATAGCATGTATATCACCTGAGGCAATGGCATTAGACACATCCGTGGTCGCCTTGGCTTCTGCCTCGGCCAATCTCTCGCGTGCTTCCGCTTCACGATAAGCTGCTTCCTTCTTTCCCTCCGCATCCAGTATCGCTGCTCGTTTGAGACCGTCCGCCTCAAGTATAGCGGCCTGTTTCATTCCTTCAGCTTCAAGTATGGCGGCCCGCTTTTCTCTTTCCGCTTTCATTTGTCTGGCCATGGCATCAACCAGATCCCTGGGTGGCGTAATATCTTTGATCTCAATACGGGTTACTTTTACACCCCAGGGCATGGTCGCTTCATCAACGACAGTCAAGAGCTGGGCATTAATCACATCCCGCTTCGATAACAACTCATCCAGATCCATAGAGCCCATTACCGTTCGTATATTGGTCATTGTCAGGTTCAGAGTGGCATTAGACAAATTGTTGACTTCATAGGCTGCTTTGGCCGCATCCAGCACCTGGAAAAAAACCACGCCATCGACAGTTACCATGGCATTGTCCCTGGTAATGACTTCCTGAGAAGGCACATTTAAGACGGTCTCCATCATATTCATCTTCGCACCGATGGATTCGACAATGGGTACGATGAAGTGTAGTCCGGGTCTTAATGTTTTAGTGTAGCGACCAAAATGCTCCACGGTGTATTCAAACCCTTGCGAGACGATTACAGCCATCTTGGTTACCAGGACAATGGCAAAAAATAAAACGACTAAAGAAAGTATTTCTCCAAAACTCATAGTAGTGACCCCCGATTAGACTTAGCTATCAGTAGTAGTGCTTATTTTAAGAATCTAATGACATGTGGATATCGAAAATCAACTCCATCATTGGTTTTAATTGCTGCAATAATCATCATTACCAATGAGTAAACGGCGACAATACCAAGAAGGAAAAATCCGATCACGATAAAGCAAAGAATAATAGATATGACGTAAGCGATGGTCACACTTAGTTGAAAATTGATCGCCTCCTTGCCCTGCACATCGACAAATGCATATTCGTCCTTCTTAATAGCCCAGACAATTAGGGGACCCAGGATATTACCGAAGGGAAAGAAGTATCCGGCAAGAGCTGAAATATGACAAATCATGGCCCAATTTCGTGCATCTTTGTCGGGGCTGCTATCGTTGTTTTCTATTTCCTGATTCATCGCAATTACCTCTTCATCTACAAGTTTTATTACTGGGATTCGTTTGGCTAGTCGACGCCATAGTCCATAATATATTATTCCCTGGTTTTCGCCTCTTGTTTTACCTGTCCGGGGTAGATTTCTTGTGTCCTTGTCTCCTGCTTCGCTGATATTTTAATCAACCAGCCCTGTATTCGTTTAATCAAGATATCGTCCAAACCAGAGAAATAGTGATCCGCGCCTTCAATTACCATTTGCTGATAGGCTGCATTAGCATTTTTTCTTGCCGCCAGGCGGCGATCGTCAACTTCCCGCAATATCTCAAGTGTGTCCCGACTGCCGTAAATATCCAGTACGGGAATATTGATAGATTCCAGTTGTTTTAACAGTTTTAGCCTCGGACTAAGATACTGTTGCGCCTGCATGCTTATACCAACGAAGGCACTAACATTTTTACTGTCGTTCGCCGCCAGTACATGTGCAGCCGTAGCTGCACCAAAGCTATGTCCAATCACCACGATGTTTTGAAATTTCCAGTCTCGCAATTGTTGAATAGCAATCTGAACACGCTGTCGAGCCTTATCCATAGTAAGACCGTATTCAGCTATAGGAACTTCAGGTGATAGTACCGGCAACTGTAGCGACAATGTCGCCCACCCAAGTTGCGGCAATTTGGTTCTCAAGGGATTGATAATTTGGGGCCAATCGGGATGTGCGCCCATGCCGTGAAGAATAATTATGGCACCTCGCGGCTGAGCCGTGTAATACCCACGGTATAAAGCCAGAAACTTTCGGCCAACTGTATCCAGCCAAAGCACCTCCTGCTCCGCCCG
>WLWI01004926.1_pt1 | contig 11195 bp, 9 predicted proteins | sample 6701501 | NCBI WGS metagenome assembly WLWI01 (sample SAMN12718690, study PRJNA515312) | sponge metagenome | isolation source: marine sponge | host: Mycale hentscheli | place: New Zealand: South Island, Marlborough, Capsize Point | collected 2014-11-01
CCCCTCCAAACTTTTCCCTCCCCCCCCTTCAAAGGGCTCCCCCCCCCCCCCCCCCCCCACACACACACACATACACATTTAGAGTAGGAGAACAAGGGGTTTTGTGGATGCTAGTACCCTACACTTGCATGCCTTATTCTTTAGCACACGGTCAGTTTCTTGTCCAAAACACAATCATTCTCAGAACATAACAGTGCTTTATATCACACACAGTCCATCATTCTTAAAAAAATAATGTCAGTTAAGCACTATAAATTAGAAAACAAGTATAATGTAACTGTAGAGCAAGACTATGTACAAAGAAATAACCACTGTCCCGTTATGAATATCCTACAAAGATTTCTATTAAAAAGTAAAACATATAACGTGAGTCCAGAACCCAGCAAGGTGGTGATACTGAGAATCACACATGTAGTTACAGCATTATAAGCACAAATATTTTGCAGAAATAAAGAAGACTCAATTCGCACTAGTAATATTTGCACTTTGTAATTCTAGGTCCTTACCATTCGTCCCCATACAAGGCTCACTGAGCAGTAATTTTGAAAGTACCTGCAAATTTTCATCTTCATTCTCAAGCATTGCAGTTAATAATTCTTTGATCGGATTACAAAAGAGTTCTTCATCCCACTGAAAGCGTCGGTCACCCAAAAGAATCCATAATAGCTGGCAAGTGAGTAATTTATCCTGCACGTGACCATTCAATAGGAGAGCAAGAATAGCAGGCATCATATCCAAGCTTAACAGAGACAGGAAGTTTTTTTGACTAATGAAGAGGTGCAACAAAGATTGAAGGATTTCAGTGGCTGAAAAAATCAAACCAAATCCAATAGCCGTTAATTCAGTAGAAGATGACGCTGAACCTAACATATCTAATATAGTCTGAAGATCAGCAGAGTTCATGTCTACTATCAGCAGTTCATCAGGATTGAACGAGGAAGCAACAAAACAACAGAGCAGTCGACTGTGAAACTGGATATTCTTTGAAGGATGATCTGCCCATGGGCTTAGTACAGTTTTCCATTTAATTGTGGAAATATAACAGGAAAAACTTGATTCTTGTGCACAATTTGCTATGATTGCAATATTATATGTAGCGAGTTCCTTTGCCACCTGCATGATCAAAAATACATGAGACTAATAATTGACGTAATACTTATATCTTATTAAAACCAAGTGAAGCACTAGGAGACCATGTTGGTTACCCAATGATCTTGGCCTACATACTGTATCTCCCTCATAGTACACACCATGCATATATCTAAAAGTGAAGAACAGTATAGGATTACTAGAATTCCCTAACATAGAGTTGTTCCGGTATTGGCAGTGAGTGTGTGATACGCTATTGATGTGACTCTCCATTCAAATCCCATCTATAACAAATGTTACCTCAGAAAAGCGAGTGGATTCAAGTTGTTTAAGTTGCATCACGTGATAGAATAGATATCCATTATCAATCAGAGAACTCCTGAAATCATGACTTTTATCTGTCCAGCTCAGGAGGAAAGAACACATGATCGAATACATGTATAAATCAAGTGTGTTATCTGTAGAGAACATCCCTACAAGAATAAAAAATGTCATTTATAGTGGAGAGTTGCACTTCTGAACTTACCGCTAAACTGATTCTGAAACTTAAACAACGCATCCAGAATTTCTCTCGATGATCCAACATAATCAGCATATTCTTTATTCACTTTGTTGCTACTTTTTTTGAGCAAGAAGTCCATCTCAGTTACGATACTGAGGATACTATTATTTCCTGATGGCATTAACTTCGTTTCATCGAGACTTTGATCCATTGCCTTTATTAATCTTTGCATTAAGCCTTGAAATGCTCTGATGTCACCTGAACCACTTTCAGGGATTTCCCTTGGTTTCTCCTCCATAATTCACACTGTAATAAATAGTTACAGGTAGGGAAGTAAAAATAATCTATTAAGAAATAACACATGCATGTTAAGTTCTAACAGAGTTCAGTAGTCTACCTGATAACACTGTAACTGCAAATGCCCGAGTGTTTTAACACTTCCCCTGTGGTGAACATTGCCAGGTAAGAACTGCTAAACAAACCGCTGGCACGGTGGGGCTTGCCGCCTAAAGTGCAGGAAGTTATTACTGCCCTAGGTGGAAAGTGCAGCGGTTACTGATTCCTTTTCCAAGCGCTGTCTATCGGCATATATATATATATATATATATTATCTATGTGCTCTGTGTTGAGAGAGTTAAGAATGATGAGAAGACTGTTCACCCAGAACCTTAGTCAACAGCTAGTTCAGCATAGAGATATCCAATGTCATTGTACTTAACCCAAACTAATCATCAATGTTTCTTGTGGTTTCATAATTGCAACTGGGGTGTCTAGCCAAGTACAAGAGTATGGTCCCAAAAATTATGGAAGCAAAATGACATCACTAAGTCATTCTCTAAAAATAGACTAACCCGAGAACTGCTTGTCAAACAATATTAGCCAAAATATTGAAGATATAAACCATCCATTCATCAAAAAAATATTAATAAATGTATTTTTTATGCATTCTTGGTCCATATTGGTAGGTGCATGTATTAAAAGGGGGGATGCAACCATTTTGTTTTTACACTGTTGACATTATGGAGCTTTTATTTTTCTTGCAAACGTCAAATATTACTGCAGCTGCCTAAAAAAACTCCATGTCAGCTGGATTTTTCATTATTAAGTTTTAGTTTTTACGTTTTAGTACTTTCATCGCGCGCGCAAATTCAGTAAAGGGTCTTTACGCCTTTTTTGGTTAATAACTATTGATGGGCGTGGCTAATTTGAGTATTTCATAGTTCAACTTGGAGGTATTTTACTACTGATCAATTTGAGATATAAAATAAGAAAACAGACACATTTTTAGCTGAGTTATGACCAAAAAAAAGAAAAATGTCTTGTCAGCTATACATAAAGTACGTACAATAAAACGTGCATTATCTCGTTAGTCAAATTGTGAAAACATGCCTACGTTTGAAACGCAATTACTTTCACTCACTATTTTTTTACAGTAATATTTTTTATATCATTAGAAAGCTCATCTTCTAAACTTCAAGATAAACTACTACTTTTTTTTTTTTAATTGTTTTTCAAAAGTTATTCTAATTTTTCTAAAAAAAAAGGTAAAAACGTTGATTTTTGAAGATAGTTCGAAATAAAAAATGAACCGACAAAAATTAGACAAAACTACTAGTTCAATTTTGAGATCAACCATTACTGAATGTGTGTGCAAAGTTTGAAGCTTTGATGATCATTTGAGAAAGAGAAATCACGTTTTGGAACAGTACACGTTTTTGGTACGTCAGGACCGATAACTGTGGGTGGATGTGGCCATCTCAATTTTTTCTGGTTCGACTTGGGAGATATTCCACTACTCATCATTTTGAGTCTTAAAGCAAGAAAAAACATGCATGTTTAGCAAAGTACACAATGCATGCAGAATACTTTATAGAAGGTATGGTTATAGTTCCAGATTGTTAAATGCGGCAAGCACCTAATGGCACAAGCGCTATGCACAAAGACATTTTTTTAATTGGCTATTTATGGTAGATCTCTAATTATTGGAATACATGAACCCAGCACTCTTGAAACGTCACTAAAATAATTTAAAGCCACACAAGACAAGTTACTAGGGCTTACAAAGAAACTCGACTACTCTGTCACAGGACTCTTGGAGCAGCTACTCAGCAGCAGCATCTACTTTCCTGGCCCAGTTTCTAACAGAGAAGAGCGTGAGACAACTATGCATATCTGTGAGCGAGTTTGAGCGCTTCAGCTCCAAGACAGATCGCTTTCTTGGCAAAACTATTTCAAATAGTGCTTCATAGAATAGAGCTCTATATTTTTGTTAGCTAGTCCAGCTAAAGTAGTATTGGGACGATAGCATAGCACTTTGTCTAGGCTTAACATGTATATAAACACGATGACTTGATTCTAAGGAAGCAATGAGTTTCAGCTATTTTTAGTGGACTGGTTATACACTGACTTCACACTCCTTTGAAAATTCAAATTTGAGTGAACCTCAAATGTGCAAGTTTTTGTACGTATTTTATATTTGCGCAGGCCCAGAAGAAGACTATGCTATACAAAATTTCAATATGACATTCTCTGGAGATGAGGGAGCATTCTTGTGTCATAATGTGGGGTTTTGCTTGCAGTTATCAAGTCCTTGGTTTTTCAAAATTTGAAGGCATTATAAGTACTTATGATGCTACATTTCAGTATAAGCAAGAGGTGGGCATGCTGTTATGACAGGAATTCAAAGATAACGTCATTTGGCACTGATTCTGACATTGCCTGAAGCGAGGTATTGCTTCCAAGAATACTCATACTTTCAGGTCTGGTTATTCCTATAGTATTACTAGGGTATTAAACCTATATATATCTGTATTTCAAAAAAAAAATTATTTTTTGCTCTGGAGTAATTTTCTTCTCTTCTTTATTTTGTAACCGAGGTGGTGGCCGTTTTTTTTTTTTAGCAACAGTAATAACTTTGTGCATGATTATTCCGGTAATGAGTTTAACCATGTTAGTGTTTTATTTTATTTTTTTAATTTAACTAATGTAGATTTAGATGCTTGACTTAGATTAGGTATATGAGTAGTTAACCAATCATTTAATCCATTTAATCCTAAAAACAATACTATCACTAATAGTATGCTGCATAAACTGCCCATTGAAAATGCTACGGGGATAAATCTGAAATAGTACGGCTGGAGTTGAAATAGTACAGCTGGCAAAGTGAAATAGTATGTATGGGTAAGTGCGCATGCATGCGACGCTTGGCCATATTATAGTTATGCTGTAGTTGTTACTGAGAAATTTTGTTTAAAGTAAAGACAGTTGTAAAGAGAAGGTGGCGTCATATTATTAGCGAGTGAGAGCACGGCTAGCTGTGGTATTCAGGACATAGCACTCGTAAAACAATAACTAGTACTCGGCTTCGCCTCGTACTACTTCAATTACATTCCTCATGCTATTAATCCCGAATACTGCGGTTACCCGTGCTATTACTCATACAAATATCATTGTTTGGAGCGATGTGGTATAATATTTCTTTTTCGATTTCTGTTGGTGTCCAATACTTCCCCCCCCTGGTAGTTGGTCCCTTTTATACTCAGACAATTTATTCATCATATGCTGTTCTGCTGCTTTTATTTTATTTAAGGTCTCATTATTTATCCCATCCATTGAAAATAAACTCGTGAATATATGCAAATTTTTACCCCTCAATGTTCAATGAAGTGTTGTTGTATAATGATTGTTCTGAAATAAAAACTGGAGTGAAATTGTCCAACTTGCTAGTGCTGCGATTCTCCGCAGAGCTGCTTCAAATCTGCAGAGTCTTGTAATGGGGCTAGTTGAAGGGTATAACTGGTGAAACCAAGCTGATACCACATGCTTGATACAAAGCTGAGGGTTGTTGCTGCATACTTGGTCAGCCTCTCCAAGTTGAACCCCATTAGTGGGCTCTGGTGTCACTGTGGCAATGCTTAGAGCTGGAATGACATTCATACTTGTGGTTAGCTAACCAACAGGCGGCAAAAGTATTTATGACATCAAACAATCACATACATAAAAAAAAATCATATGACAAGTTTATGAATATTGATGAGTGTTCCACACTTGACTATGGTGGTTGCTGTCCGACTCTAACACTGCAGCACCGTTCGGTATCTCTCGTGGCACAGGAGGCTCTAAAACTTTGGAGAGGCGTTCCTTGCACAAAGATTCTGCAGTACAAGTAATAAAAACATACTTAATTTTGGAGTGGCGACCCTACCTTTTCCATCCAGTAGCTCTATGCGGTAAAATGGCAGCAATGCTTAGAACGTGTTGATGGGCGTGGTTTCGCGTGCACTGGGGGGCTTCCATTCTAGATTTTCCCGCCATGTCCGAGCATTCCGCGTTCCACAAAAACAATTTAGAATGGAATGTCTATGAATAATGAGTGCTATACTCCACCTACAACTTCTACGTCCGAAGTGAACGCGAATGGACTTTAACTCTCTCACCGCTGGATTTATTTGAAGATTTAAAACTCTTAGACATGCTATTTTTAAAAATTAATAGTAAATCAGGTAAGCAAGAAAGTTCATAGCAACCAATAATTTTGTGTAGCTAATGCATTGATAACCATTGTGGTTAGTTTTGTTACCTAGCAACCTTTGACAAGAGCCTGACCACAACATGAATATAATTAGCAGTTAAAATTTTGTGCTATGGTACCATTTTAGTGGTTTTAATAGTAGTATTATAAAAAAAATTTAAAATTTTGCAGAAGACACTGAGACGGACATGGCTGGAACAGCAAGTGAAGAAAGTGAGACTGAGTAATCATCCCTACAGTCTGCAAGAACAAGAATCTAAACCACGAACTAACCTATATTCCAGAAAAATCTTACTATATTACATATTTGGCAACTATCTTAGCATTTCTTAGTTGCTTCTATTTTATTTACCTTGAAACTGTTCTGCCTCTCCTTAACTGTTCTGTCTCTCCTTCACAGTCAGTAAAATCAGTACCATTACTAACATGAATCAGACTCTGGAATGACTACTCCGCCTAAGAAGCGACTTCTTCTCATACTATTCAGCATAAGCAGCTATGCTTTCATCTTCTCCTTCATTGTTCTCATCCTCAAATAGGCTAAAATCATCAGAATAATCGTCTAATTAAACTTTCAAAACTTCCGCAAAAGAAAGCCTCCATGCCATTTTTTGGAATGCTGACGTAAATTTCTGAAGGTTGACCTATAGCTAGAGCAACTCTTTGCATATGCTGAGTTGTATTTATAAATAATAGTCATGAACAGTTGATTTTTTTGATTTTTTTTGTTTACATCGGTGCGCATAGTGCTAACAGCAGTGAGTGAGTTAACTCAGGCCAAGCAAACAAACTCAGTCAGCAAAACCATGTGGGATGCACATTTTTGCTATCCCACCCATCATCATAAAGCACAAACACTCAATAAAAATGCAACAGTGCAAGAAAAATGCTTTCTAACAAGAATTAGAACCCGTTGCTATATTGTTACTAGGTGTACTAACTTGGTAAGTGTGCACTATTTTTTGCCTTTAGGTATATAAACTGTGCATACTAACCACCCTTGGGTATTGCTATTTTTGAGTTTTAGTTTAATAGAATAGGCCGGATAAAGCTGTGTGAGGCCTGGATATGATATGTGAGAGTCTACTACCCTCTCATATCCGACCTATACGGGACCAGCCCTAGTTCCACAACTCTCCAGCAGCCCTAGTTGGACAACTCTCCTGCTGACACTCATACCACCATAGCTAGCTGCTTAACTGTTTACCGCAGAGCAGCCCAGGGTAGAGTTAGATCTGGAGATAACAGCTGGCAGCTACAATGCTCAAGTAAACCTGCTAGGTGTGCTCCAATTGAATTTTAATTTTGGGCCCCGGAAATTCGCTCGCTTGACACCGCCATATTTGTGCGAAAATGCTGATAAACCAAGTTGCTAGTGGAAACTGGCGGGTAAACAGGTTCTAAAATAGTTGCGCTCAGGTACTGGTGGATTTAGTGCACACAAAGCCCTTGGGCTTCAGTGCGCTAAATCCACCAGTACCTAAGCGGGTATGCTTTAACTATTACTTATCTTGCTGCTTGATAAGTCGCACCACCTTCTGATGCTAGCGTATTGTCCTCTGATTTGGGAGAAAAAAAATTTACTTCACTTCCGACATGATCTCTCTCTCAAGAATGTGACCATTTAAGGGTGCTGCGACATAGCAACAAAAATCCGCCATGCTCGCAATAGTAAAAACAACCGCTAACTTAGCTTGCGCGGGTAATTCAAAGCTTCCCGCCTAACCAATTGATAAAATAAACTAACCGAGGCCCCGCCCCCGCTATAAGTTGTAAAGAGCGCAGCTGTTTGATATTGTATTTCTTGGTTTACTTTATCAGTATTGTTTCTCCCTAGAGCCGACACTGGCTCCCAGATTGTATCCAAGCTTTGAAAGGTAAATAATACCTCACTAATGACTCCATTATTTTAATTTTTTATTCTTGTGCAAAACTTCTTCCTGATATATCACTCATGATTTTTTTATTTTACAGTATAGTGATAATTTTTATGAATGTATATAATAATAATGATACTTATTTTATATAAAAAATATTTTGAAATAGCCAGCTAAATATAGATGAATGTTTTGTAATTTAGCTAGCTAAGTAAGGATGAATAAACAAATGAAGTGAATAGCTAAGTACAGAAAACTGTACACAAACTGAAACTGTACAGTTTTCCAGCAGCAAAAATGGTTCACTAATCCATTATAGGTACGGTACATACACACACTGAATATGCATCTAGCTAGCTTGATAAAAGGCTTCCCTTACCTGACCATGCCGAGAAAAACACTATTAACTAGACTACAATAATCTCCTCACACTCGTTTCAGTAGGGCTTATCATCGAGAAGGAGAGGCGGCCAGAAAACTGGTTTGCTAACGGGTAGGCGCCCGAAAGTTGGAGAGCACCTGGAACTCACTTTCCCGCGGAATCAATTGAATCTGTTGTGGGTGTGGTTTGAGTGCAATCAAGTCTCTGCCACAAAAGATCGTTGTAGTTAGTCCATTAGCAGTACTCTTTAGGATCCACCCTTAGTTGGAGCTCTACAAACACCAAGAAAAAAGTTAGTTATCCCTAGCAACCAAAATCCAATTATTGTGAATATGTGCGTGGGCGCTGTCGCAGCACCCTTAAGAGCGACATTTTCCTTTTGAAGACAAAGTTATGGTATTATCTAACAATTCTATAAGTGTTACAGCGAAGTTATCCAGAACTATTCTACAAAAATTACACAAGTACAATGGATTTTCTAGCATAAACTAGTTGGAGGAGCGAATGAAGCGAGTGAGACACTATCAGCGGCAACTCAATTGAAAGTCAGGGATATTTCTTAAATACTAGCGGTGTGCTTGAGCACTAATGGCGAACGAGCCGAAGACTACACAATTGTTGTACGATTGATTTTAACTTTTAACACTCAAAGCTACTAAAAATAAGGTCGAGTTTTCAAATTACGTTTATACGTGAAGGCATTTCAATGGCCATGGTAACCCCTCGCTGCAACTGTTTGAATTGAAAATAAACAAACAAACAAAAAAATAATACACAGTATTTAAACGTTATCTTTGTGATATGCTTGAGCTAATTAGTAGCTATAACGCAAAATACTTGCACACAACTGGACTTATCTACACATGACTTACCTTCGTGGTTCTAGTGGACAATGAATTTTCAAGTAAATACTGTTGCATACAGCTATAACTATGACAAAGAGAGCATTGACTAACCTCCACCACAAATAGAAATAGAACTCCGGTATGTTATCAAGTTTTAACAGCACCCGCAAAAGAATTCAAAACGATAAAAACAATTCAATTTCTAGGGTGATGCGGGTGATGATCGATAAACTTAAGGATGCTGTTTAATGAAGTTTGGGAAGGGGTGGTCCACCCAACTAACACAAAAATACGCGAAGGTCAAACTCTTTGTTATAAGACGTACGCAACAGTATTTACTTGAAATTGCATTGTCCACTAGACTAACTGCGAAGGTAAGTCTCGTGTAGGTGTATGTCCAGTTGTGTCAAAGCATTGTGCTTTACAGCCACTACTTAGCTAAAGAATATCACAAAGAAAACGTTTAAACAACCTTTATTGTTTTGTTGTTGTTTTTTCCTTCAATTCTAACAGTTGCAGGAGTTGTGACTACTATAGCACTGAAATCTCTTTAAGGTGTATGCGTAATTGAAAAACTCGACCTTATTATCAGTAGCTTCAGTGTTAGAAGTCAAAGTAAGTACTGATATTTATAAATGATAATAGCAGTACTTTATTATTGTAGGCTATGCAATGGGGCAGATTCTGAATGTTTAGTGAGGGCTGTATGATGTGCGGACTCAAGAGTATTAAGTTTGGGCCAGCAGAATTCAAAAGATTCAATGCATTGTATAACATAAAGAATAATAGCTAAATAATCATTTTTTTTCTTAGGTCAAACGTTTACTACGAACAAAAATATTTTTTCTTTTTTTCCCCCTTGTATAATAGTTCAACTACCGTTTTCAATGTCGGAAGATGTAGTCAATGTTTCTTGCTGTTTACTTTGTGTTATTGGCGAGCGAGCGTAGCGAGCGAGACACTTACAGGGTTAACACAATCGAAAATCGGGGATGTTTATCTATTTATTGGCGAGCGAGCGAAGCGAGCGAGACAGTATTAGGGGTGGATAATGCAAAATCGGGTATATGTTATTCGGCGAGCGAGCGTAGCGAGCGAGACACTTAGAGGGGTAACACAATCGAAAATCGGGGATGTTTGTTTATTTATTTAGATATATGTTTGGAGTATCTTTAATGTTAAAGTTAAAACCAAACGTTTAACAGTGGTGTAGTATTAGGCTCGCTCGCCATTTGTGCTCAAGCACACCACTAGTTATTATTACTATTATTATTTTTGCATCATAAAAATGATAGTAATTTTAACAGGAAATTCCAAGGAAGATATAGTTCAACTTGGTGTTAACGTGGTTGCTCACTCTTAGCTACTCCCACTGAGCGGGCCTAACTCCGATCACCTTGTTAATTGGCAGATTTCGAGTAATAGGAGGAATTGACAAGGACCTCCTGTAGTTTAGTGTCGGGGGAACACATAATTAGCTAGACTAGCCTAGCTAGCTATAAGAACTCTGATCAGTACTAGAATCTAAGCCATAATCACAATACAAGAAATAATTATTCAAGCCAATGAGATCAGCTTTAGAGTAGTTGTAAACTGGTTGTAAAAAGTTTTCTTTTACAGGGGAAAAGTTTGAGTCTAAATCAAATGTAATGAGATGATGATTGGACTTAGACAAGCAAGGAGTGGAATCAACTGAAATGTTCAAACACTTATTGGGGTTGTTTGCTAATGCAAGATCCAAAATGTTACCAAGGCTGTGTGTAGCATCATGAATTAATTGAAGGAGACTAAAATTGAAAACAGTCACACATAAGAGAGGAGAAAAGTGAGGAAGAATTTAAGTTAACCCTCTCGTTCCCAAATTGTTTTGACGCGCGCGGAAAAATCTAATCTTCTACCGCGGAATAGAGCATTACCGTTTTATTTTTTTAACTCGATGCTGGCTGGGAAAACCCCATAGCAACCATAT
>WLWI01004927.1_pt1 | contig 11194 bp, 5 predicted proteins | sample 6701501 | NCBI WGS metagenome assembly WLWI01 (sample SAMN12718690, study PRJNA515312) | sponge metagenome | isolation source: marine sponge | host: Mycale hentscheli | place: New Zealand: South Island, Marlborough, Capsize Point | collected 2014-11-01
CCAGATATTGAGCTCTCCAAGTTTTATCGTCGCAGCTTTAGTGGTTCCTGCTATAATAGACCTAACCGTTCCCTTCCGTAGGCTTGAAACAATACATTTTTAAGAAATCGATCGATCTTTTCTCGATTTATTACGCACGCCGCGTTGTGCCCGGTTTTCCCGTAGACGGTCACATATGTAAAGTGATCTAGGAATACTGCAATTATGTTCCTAAGAGAATTTAATTTGTAATGCATCAACTTTATCTTACTACAAAAAATACAAAAAAATTGATCGTATTCATTACATGCTATTGCTGTATTCACTCTATCAGAAACTTATGTACACAATAACTAATTTGGCAAGCAAGCATTTCATTCTATTGTGAGCACTACCTATGTACAAAATATGGAACTTGCACCATTTCCTCTTGTTTAATAGAAAAGGTTGAAACTTGGCTAAGAGTGAAATGTTTAGCATTTATATACATTATTTGTATTGAACTTGTTGGATGCCAGAAACTGAACAGATGATTCATTGTTTACGATGTGAAAAGTGGTTTTATATAACAAGTTTGTAGCCACCACAACAAACCCAATTATGAATCCAAAAAAGAACGGTTTTTTGGCAACTGTGAATTCATTTGCAGATACTGAACACTTCACTTATTTGTGATATAGTTTGATTATCATAATTGATATTATAAAAAGTGAACTATTTGAAGTTTGGGAAGGGAGTCTGGTTCTTCACAAGAGATTTGCCTATTTGTGTATGTTGGAGTTACTTTTTTGACTGTTTCATTTTAGTGACGTGAGTGTGTATATGTTTTTGCAGTGACACTGAAGCTCCTGAAGAATTATAAAAAGTGAACTATTTGAAGTTTGGGAAGGGAGTCTGGTTCTTCACAAGAGATTTTCCTATTTTGAGTATGTTGGAGTTACTATTTTGACGGTTTCATTTTAGTGATGTGAGTGTGTGTATGTTTTTGGATTGACACTCAAGCTCCTGTCAGATGTTATATCTCCATTGATAACACTACAATTTCAAAATGCAAGTAAGTGCAATTTATAATAACTTTCTCTAAAGTTAACTTGTATTTGTTCAAATTGAAGATAAACAAATGTATTGGTCAATACTTATTGCTAAGCTCACAGGAACATCTTTAAATTGAAAGACAGATGTTAACCAAGATGAATCTTGTAAGGTAGCAGAATGAACACTACTGTTTTGTTAACTTAAAATTGCAAATGATTGTCACCTCACTCTCTCAAGCGCATGTCAGATGATATATCACCATGGCTAACATTATAATTTCAACATGCAAGTAAGTACATTTATAGCAACTTGCTCAAAAGTTGACTTGTATTTGTTCAAACCGAAAATAAACAGATATATTGCCAGTTTTTCTCATTACCAGAAAGTAAATAGGTACATTAGTTGATAGATAACTAAAGTCTCAGAAACATCTTTAATCTTTTATAACAGAAGTTGCCATGATGAACCTTGTAAGGTAGCTAGATGAACACTTCTGTTTGGTTATCATAAGAATGTAGTGAGCGTGAGGCACTTTTAAACATACATGTGCGTGTTAAGACAACCATATTGAAGCGAAAGAATTTATATTTGAAGGAAATAGATTTAGAGAAGCAACATATATATTATTATGCAGGTAGCTAATAGTAGTTTGGATTAGCACTGGTCAAAGAATGAAATAATGATCAAATTTTTCCATTTATAATCAATTTTATGAACTTACAAGTGTCTGCACCATTAACACTCTTTGTTTCCTTAATTCACTGACAAACTGGAATGTATTAATGGACTTGTCAATTTTGATTCTCTCCAGCATATTATAGTCCAGAGTGATAAATGTTCCCGTCCGGCCCACACCAGCACTACAGTGGACCACCATGATGCCTGTGTTGCTATAAGGGTGGGACTTGCGCACACGTCTAATGAAGTTAATCATAGAGATGGTTTTGGGTGGAACTCCACGATCTGGCCAGCCAAGGTAGTGCAACAAGGTCACATCACCTGGACTATCAGTCTGAATTTTACACACATTAAAACACATAATGTATAGAAAAACAAAATAATTTAGGAGAATGTAATTGTTGTGGGAATCCTTATTCTACAGTAAAATTAATAAATACTATACATTATACTCATATTATACTCAATGACAATTACATGCTTGGGCTTCTTTGGTTGTTACAATTATAATGGTAGTATTTTAAACAAGAGTGAACCTTTTGAACAAAAGAGAACTATATCTGGTTTGATAAAATATTTGATCATTACGATAACCATCTTGGCTATATAAATATCATCATAAAACATCATAAAAACATTTACAAGGTTTTGAAGGCAGAGATGTTATTTCTTGTAGTGATAGAGAGGGTATCTTGATACCAGCATAAGGATTATTTAAAAGAGATACCATATATTAAGCTGGCAGTAATAAGTACTCAGTAACACATACATTCGGTCTGGCTGACGAATATATTTTTCTAAAGTGTGTACTTTTATTTCTAAAGAGTGGGAGTAGATCTATTGTACATAATGGAACTATGAAATTTAGCCAAATCAAATACTCAGATTGAAAATATCCATTGACTAATAATATAATTGCTAGTTTTTATGGTAGGATTTTTGTACTTATTGCCAGAATAGCTACTATGTACAAATCAGTTTGAAGCCTGATTTATCTTACATACAAAGGATGATTATGTCATATCTGAGGTTAAAGAAAATAAACTATCTGAATTATATTTTTGTTGTAACAGCAGCAAAATATTCCATCGTAATAAAGGTTGATGACTTCTAATAGTACATGAGACAGCTAGTTGGTACTAATTGGGGCTAACATTGCCATAAAATTCTTATGCATCCAGTTTGCAGGCATAGATTTAATAGAACTTTTCAGATGTGTGGGGTTATACTGATGAAAGGGTAAAGAGCCCCATAGCAGTCTTGATTGAAGGACGAGTGAAGGTTTTTGGAGTTCCTGCAGAACTCAAGGCTAACGTAGCAGAAAGAAGTGGAGTGGTTGAGGCAGGAGGAAGAGGAATACATGGGGCAGTAGGAAGATATTTGGATCTTGATACTTCTAAGAATGTTATACAGTAAATGTGAGTTTCTTCTTCATTAAGTGCTGGTCTTGAAAAAAAGTCTCCTCAAATAATTCACAATTGGAATGGGTAAGTTTATCAAGTGAGGCATCAGTAAGCTGCTCATTTTTCAATTCAAGTTCTATGCTAGTGATAACCTTAAATTTGCACCATTTAGTATGCTTATGTTTAGTATGATCTTTTTTCAAGCTCTATAGTTAGTGAACAATTTTCAGCCAAGAAACTTGGTGATAATGTTTGGACCAACCCACTGCCGTGTGCTCATTTTCTCAGAGACTTTAATAACCATGCAGTCACAATTATTGACAAGGGATTTCATATGACAAATAATATTGTAGCCAATTGTTTCTGTAGTATAAAACATTATTATAAAAGTCAGTGGCTTGTTATAATAACAGTACTAGTTTCACCAGATGGCATCCTTTCTTCTATGTATCTGGAGAACATGTGATGTATTAACTTTGAGTGATTTTTAATCATCCTGAACTGTTGGGAAGCTTATAATAGTGCATGGCTAGCTAGAGCTAACTGCTTCACGTTTTCTAAAAAAGGCCCTGAAATTAAAAAGTAAAACTTAAATCGTCACTCTGAATAAGTTAAAGCCTTATTAAATAATAATTAATTAAGTACACACATTCCAAAAATTCAGTACCTAGACTGTTATTTTGTGACGCCTATACCAGATATATTTGTCACACAACAGTCTACTAAAAGGCTATTCTGTAGAAAAAATATTTTGGTCGGGATGGATGAGTCAATGCTGGAACTACTATCAATTATTATTCAAGCTTGTGCAGAATAGATTCCATGTAAGAATTAGCTATAATAACTTTACTAATGAAACCTTGTTGTGAATGTGTCTCATGTTTTTGTGCGTCACTTAACTAAAGGCTCGAATGAATAACGAAAATGGCAATTACTTTTTGTCAGTATCCTCTGTACACTATATTAGTACCATCACTCATAAACATCAATGTTTTTAACATCCCATGACCTTTTTAAGTGATTATAACAAAGGAAATTGGCATAAACATTATTTTTGGGAAAAAACATGTTTATCCACGAAGTGGTTATTGACTGACATTTGCATAGTTATGTTTGTAAATGTGTATGTAGCTAGTGAGGTTAACACAACAAAAATATATTGTACAATCCAGTAAAGCATTACAGCAACACAGGCTCTAAAAGAATGAAATAATTTTAACCAATAAGACATGCTTTTACAGGGGAAAGTGGCTGTCCCTAAGCTACTATTTCCATAGTAAAATTGCCACTAAGTAACATGTTTATTACCATTTTATTTTCTGATCTCAAATTACTTAACGATAACTGGAGGTCACATGATAGTAACTAAAACGTTTGTTATTAAGAAAGAAAAACTAATATATTCTATTTTATCAGAGAATCACAGATTAACTGACAAGCATGCAATATAATAGATAAAGTGAGGAGTTCTACAACCCACATACTCACTAAAAAAATATCTAAACACTATCAAACTCACTTGCACATGACTACAATGGGCTTGTTATCAGTGCCTATTTGCACCTTCTGTACCAGTTGCAATTTCCAGTATAGCAGAAATAGAATTAGGAATGGCATCTTCATGTCACTATAGATACTGACTGAGCGATAATGAAGTCACAAAACGTGACATATATATGGGTTTTTCTTTTCTTTTCTTCTATCTCCAGCTTTCTCATAACATAATCACTCAACTCTTTCTGATCTTTGACTGTTATAGTGAACTTTCCATACTGAGTATCAATACTATTACCTTGAGGCCAGTAGAGTTTGCTTTAATTCTGTAATTGAATGATAACTAAAATTAAGCTTGTTTAATACGATTCTTGCGTTATATTTATTATTTTTATATAGACAAGCATTTGGTAAACATTACAGTGATTTAAAGGATCTACAAAAAATTACAGTAGCCAATTTGTAGTCAAGTGAATTTATATTAAATAACTAATAAAAGCAAAGTGAGAAAATTTGTACTAAGTTTTGCTTTCATACCATCATATTTATTTCTGTGCATAAAGCAGTTTCTTGATTGTATTTTCAGTTCAGACATTGCAAAATTTAATCATGATAATAATATTATCTTTATGTTTTCATTTCCAGAACACAATAGCAATTGACCAATTAAAACTTGGACTATCAAAATATTGTGCAGCAGTGAAAGATAATTGTTCCCTACAGTGCAAAATTGTGCAAAATGTTCTTGTGTGCTGATGTAAATTTCTATAGCTTCAGTGAAACATGTTTATCCCATTTCATCACAATTGTACAGAAATACAAACATTTATGCTGAACGATTATACAGTGACTGGTGTGAAAGGGAGGGTTACTGGTAATACCTGAACACCCAATATACTTATTTGAAAATATTATTTAGTTAGTTCTGTCTGATAAAATCAAATATTATGAGCTACAAAGTAAGAAATTGATGTATTTAATTGTTAAAAACATGACTTCTAAAATTGTGTGCAAATAATAGTTATAAGTTTCACTGAACAGTTTTATAATCATTACTTTCTAAAACTATTTGAGTTTCTTCAATTTTTGATGCACTGATTTCGCCGTAAGCAACACAATTACTCATGGTCATTTCTTCATAATTTTCAATGCTTTTGAGTGACTTTCTAGATATACTAGTGTCAATCTCTTCATATTCTCTGCTAGCAATATTTACATCTTTGGCTGCATTTTTCGCCCTATCAATGTATTAACTAATAATTATAACAATACAATGTCACATGGACACACATAATACTAAAACTTATTGTATTCCAATTATATGACAATTCATAATTTAATTCCATTGCTTAACTTATCAACACATTTTGACTTGAGTGAGCTTAAGTAATTATAACTCTGTTTGGGTTTAAATTTTTATAAATAGTACATACAAACTAGGATGCAACACTTAGCGCAGTTTTGAGTTTTTAACTGGATATGTCAGTCTCGTATTTGTGATCCACAGGTGGTTGTGAATAAACTGAACTTCTGTCAATGCAGACAGGTTTTGAACATTATATTCATGATAAATATAACTTCTTTCAAGAATAGTGCTAATAAATACATCTTTGGTTGTTATGGTGAGTCAAGCCGGTTAAAATCTTAGCATAAATATTCTAGGCTATTATTTTTACCCATCATGCATGTGTTGAAAGATTGTACTTTTTATTGGAACTGTTGTGTGGGGAAATGATCCATTATGTACTAGAATGTAGTGAAGAGTACTGGGAAATTGTTTGAATCTATTCATGCTTGTCCAAGCCAGAAATGACACTTTTGTTTCTAGCTAGCTAATATGAAAAGTGGAAGGGGTCAGTTAAATCCTAAACCTAACTTATAAATAGACCTACTTAGTATGTATGACCCTTGAAATTAATTGTAACAGCATACAATCAGCTCTTGTTTGTGACATTAATGCCACCAAAGGTTTAAATAACCGAATATACTACTGACATTTACCTGGAAGTTTTAATTTTATACACAATACAATATTCCAGCAGATACTGCTCCTATGATGAGGACCACATTCAGCAGTACAGAACCTACCACAACTCCTAAGGGTATGGTCTCACCAAGATTAGTCAGCACTGTGGTTGTGTGATCTATTGATAGAACATGATAAATGTAACTAATATGTACATAAACAGTTAGAACCAATAATTTTGTTGGTTTAATAAGCAATTGTAATTATTCATTATTCTCTATGTTCATATAAGTCTGGATGATAAGTTAAACGATGAAGTTAACTTTTGCTAATTTTTAATTTCTTACTTTTTTTAATGCAACCATTTTTTATATTTAGCGAGCTAAGTTAACTTCATATTCCTGAGAAAAATAAATATGAATTTAGTATGCCAAATGGATTTAAATTTTTGTTATCAGTTGCTTAAAGCAACAATAATTGGCAACAAAATTGTTTACACAGAAAGCTTGCTATTAATCATGAGCGATCGATGTGCTTTATCTTAAATGGCCAAGCTAGAATTTATAAACATAGGTATTATACTTTTTGTGAAAAATTATAATTTCCATAATAAATGTGTTTTATTGTTAGCATAAAAACACACTATTTAGTGGTTTGGTTAGTCTGCCTGGGGCTTTTGGTGATTCACAAGTTAATAATAGTTTTTGTTTTTAAGTCTGCCTCAAGCTATGCTCAGTATTGTTTTGAAAGAATATAGTCACATTTATTTATTTCATTGCTAACATCATTTTATAAATTTCAGTCACAGTTCTTGTTAAGGCTATGTTTCTTACCAAACTGTGCCACTGATATAGACATGCTTCAAGGTTCCCTTCCAGCTGCATTGTTTACTGATATTTGTACTGAGTATGCAGAAGTTTCATCTAAACTATTGATTGTAGGACTAGTTACATTGCCATCCACTGCAATAGACATCATATTAGGTTGTTGTCTTTTTCTGCTTTCCAGTGCTGAGTAATATATAATTGTATAGTTTCTAACAAAACCTCGTGCTTCAGTAAGCGTTAAGGGTGACCAAGAAAGAGTGATCACTGATGGCGATGTTCTTTGAATTTGTAATGATGGAGAAATTTGTGGTACTAAAAAGAAAACAAGAAAAACAAACAAACAACAGCATGTTTTTACATAAAGTAATGCTGCAGTTTATTGTAAACTTAAACTTACTTAATTCTTTGGAAAAGAACACCATAGTTGTTTCAGTACCAGGCCCCGCACTATTTATTGGAGAAATACTGAGTTGATATGGAATGCCAGCATCTGTAAGGCAATACGTAATTGTGTATATAGAATTAAAAACAGTGTTTCATAAGTTACCTAGTCCAGATGGAGAGGCACTAGTCTGATTGCTGGCTGGTATGTTTGTATCTAATAATACATTATTGTTTGTGAGGTCTACTAATCTCAATTTGTATGAAGTTATTTCTCCTCTTGGCATGTCAGGTGGCATCCAAGTTATCTGTACCCTTGAATCACTGATTGATGATACAACCAAATCTGATACAGGACCTGATACTGTACAAATATCAAAAAGTTTATTTATTGTATTTTAGTCTTATACATAATCTTACATTCTTCTGTTGTCCTAATAGTGAAAATCCTAGTCTCTGTCTTCTCACCAGAAGGTATTTGATATCTCACTTCACATACAAACATTGTACCGTGAATATCATGAGTAATAGTTTCATCTATTGATAGAAGCAATTCATTCTGTCCAATCTCATTTGTTGAAAAAGAAACAACTGATGATGTATTTAACCATCGTACAGAGGCTCCAGTGAAATTACTATAACAAAGCACACTTGCAGTAGATCCAACTTTGTAAGTATTTTTATTTCCAGTCATTCCTAAAACTAATGACAAAAACATATTTTACTTCAACTTATTGTATTAACGCAAATGTATACCAGAGATTATGACAATTAATATTGTTCTATTGACTCCATCACACACCTTTATATTCAGCTGTTGTCATGTATGTGGTGCCTCTGCTATTGCTAACAGTGCAGCTGAAGATCCCAGTGTAATCTGACAGTGTATTACCAGATATGGACAGAAGGTTGTGGTAAGTGGCACTCACAGTATCCATTAGTATTTTACTCGGTGAGTAAGATCCTCCTCTTCTATTCCAAGTCAGAGTAGTGACAGGACCTCCAGTAGATACACAAGTCACAATACCAGTTGTAGTGTTGTATGTGATATTCTGTATATCTAGCAATCCTATGATAAAAAAATAAAGTTCGGAGTTATTCATTGCCTGCTAAACTATAAAAAGAATCTAAGAGAGTACTGATCTGCTGAAAAACAATAGCAAGTTGAGTACTGAATAATTAGGAATAGACTTGATAACATACTAGCTCTATCTTTGGTTATTTTCCATTACATTTAACATTTTTCTCGTTAATACATTTTCTTATAGGAATATAAGAGACTGTGCCAGATATGTAGGACTTGATTAAAAGCGTGGTTGCTTAAGTAACAGGTTATAATATTTCAGTTTAAATAAGTTGTAAGACTTTCCAGCTTTGATCAACTAACAAGTAATAAAATGATTTAGCATATGATAGGTTAGCTGCCAATACTTAGAATAAGTAGCATGACTGAAAATTTTAGCTGTGCAATGAAATAGATTATCAAGCACTTTTAACTAAAAAATCAGTTGCAACTTGTGCATGACTGTTTACTTTTTTTTTTTTATCAGTTATTAATTGGCGAGCGAGCGGAGTGAGCGAGACACTCTCAGGGGCAACACAATTGAAAATCGGGGATATTTGTTTGTTTATATGTGCGGATGCACGTATATCATTTTGTACTTTGACCCTCACGTATTTTTGTATTCGCTCCGTGTTCGACCCTGTCCCAAACTTCAGTAAACAGAATCCTCCAGTTTAGTGATCATTACCCGTATCACCTGTGAAATTGAATTACTTACCGCTTTGAATTCTTTTGCGGGTGTGGTTAAAACTTAAAAACTGATGGGAGCCCCATTTCTATTCGAGTTAATGGTGGTGGTAAGTTAATAAGCTGTTTGTCACAGTTATAAGCCCTAAGCAACAGTATTTACTTGAAAATTCATTGTCTACTAGACTAACCACGAAAGTAAGTCTTGCGTAGGTATGTTCAGTTGAGTGAAAGTATTGTGCGTTACAACTACTACAAAGAATAAAAGAAAGAAAAAGTTTAAATGACGTGACTTGCTTTTGTTGCTTTTTTTTTTCAATTCAAACAGTTGAGGGGAGAGGTTACTATGGCATTGAATCCCCTTTACCAGTAATTTAAAAAATCGACTTTATTTTAGTAGCTTGAGTGTCAGTAGTTAAAATCAATCGTTTAACAATAGTGTAGTTTTAGGCTCGCTCGCCATTTGTGCTCAAGCACATCACTAGTTATTTTGTTGTTGTTAAAGTGACTTGGGCACAATTTTCAATTGATATTATGCTAATAAATAACATATTTTTAACTATAAAATAAAAAGAAGCTACTCCAAGCAATTATAATTTTGAGGATAATAAACAACTACAACAACATCAGTACACATACTTTGAGAGACACTAATAGTAAATTAATGTATGCTTTTTGTGATTATAAAATTAATTACAAGATCAGCCATTTTTATTAAATAGTATTTCTTTGCTAATATTCACCTACAAAATGTCTGATTTTCACTCAAACCTACAAAATTTGCTTTATCAGTAGTCCATAATTTGGTGTAGTGCTATTAGGACCTCAATGCAGTACTTTTCAAGCTAGTAAAAATGCAATTGTTTGATTAGTCATCACCATATAACTTGCTCAGTGTAAGAATAATCTAATGACACAGTATTGAATAATAGGATTAAAGTAATGTTAGACTAATTATATATTATTTTACATAGTCAGCCTATTTTACAGCATTGCTAAAATATAGCCTGTATTGTACTTCAGTCATTATTCATTAAATTAATAACATTGCTATAACCATGCAAGCTTAACACAAATATATATCAGTCTTACATGATACTTAAAGTTTGAAGAAAAAATTTCTGATGTAAAATGAAAGTAATTAGCTATGCCTACCTTCTCCATCATTATATATTCCAAAATATGACTTTTGATTTAATCTATTCTGATGAGGAATGTTACATGTGTATATTCCAGAAGGTCCCACAGCATTTATGCCACGATGCAGAATCACTGCTTGTTTACTTCTACTTCTAGAAAATACATGAGAGTCAGCACTTTGTCGGCTTATTATGAAAGAATTATTTGGGTATTGCCAGTTTCCCATGGAGGATCCACCATTTAGATTGTCCTCATTTCTGCAACAAGTTATAAGATCTGTATAGCAAATTAGCAGGTTGTTATCTAGACCAATATCTGATAAATTCACCAAACTGTTTGTAGGATAAGCCACACCATTGAGATATGCATGATCTAATAATTTAAGTTTATAAGAAAAAAACATCAACAGCAACAATAAATAATATATAGAAACATTGAAAATATACTTACATGGTAAACCCAGTGTTGTAACAGTCAAGGTAGAATTAGGGCTAGATCCTATTGTATTGATGTATGCCACATCAATAGTGTAGGACGTCAC
>WLWI01004928.1_pt1 | contig 11194 bp, 11 predicted proteins | sample 6701501 | NCBI WGS metagenome assembly WLWI01 (sample SAMN12718690, study PRJNA515312) | sponge metagenome | isolation source: marine sponge | host: Mycale hentscheli | place: New Zealand: South Island, Marlborough, Capsize Point | collected 2014-11-01
GTACTGTCGAAGCAGTCCTGGCTGAAAGCTATTTTAGATGCTTCTCCAATGCATTGGGCACCTGTGTATGCAATCTGAAGGTTCTAGCTATAAAGTAACTATTTTTTTAAATTCGGAGAAGCCAACCAGTCTTCACCCGCTTTAAAGCGGGATTGGGAACGAAAGGGTTAAAGCATAAAAAAATATAGTTGTTTTAGAGGAAGGGGAGGATTAAGGGCTTTTATACTACACACACACACACACACACACACATGCATAAACACGCATGCACGCATGCACACACATGCACACACACACACACACAAGCCACGCACACACACACGCCTACCCATTAAAATGTTATGTTTGTAATTACATGAGTTGAATTCTTTGTTTTTAATGAAATGAAAGTGTCTATGATAAACCTCAGTTTAATAATAATCACTATAGGTCCTACATACCTTCAGTGACACCTTCGTCACTTCCATTAGCTGAGCCATCTGCTGCATCTTCTGTTGAGGCACATCCAACTCCCGTCATTGGCAATGATTGCTTGGTGGCCTGTGCTATTGTGCAGAAATCTGCACTGCAACTAGAATAAATGCCAAAACAATGCCTCAGCATATTCATAAGGTCTCTTCTCAGTTGCTCAACGGCTTTCTTGACATCCCTTTCTTTGCTCCTCATCTTAATCGCACAGCGAGCTGCACTCACTAACTTCTGCCTCATCTTCTTTGTTAGATTTTCTCTACCTTTGTATGATGAATTGTCTTAATCATGGGACCAACATCTTTGTCAACTCTCTGAACTTGCACACAAGTATCACACATTTATATGGTAGATTACAATAATAGCATTGGTTTGTGCCTGCACATGAATATAATTAATGTTCAGTAGAGGGTCCATGTTGGTTATTGCTCATGAGTGTGAATTCATGCTAAGTGTGCATTCACATTAGGTGAAAAGTGTGAAGGACACGCTATGCATTGATGGTGGGCATTCACACCACCAGTTAGGTGAGAATTTGGTAGGTTATCACGCTATAATTTTTACAGTGTGGTGTAATCCCAGATCTCATTAATCAGACGACTAAAATCTTAGTCAACTCTGTTATCTAGCACACACAAGTGTACAAAACATTTATAAGGTAGATTACAATGATAATAGCACTGGTTTTTGCCTGCACATGAATATATTTAATGTTCGGTAAAGGGTCCATGCTATTCCATTGAGTGTGAATTTCACACTAAGTGTGCATTCACACTAGGAAGAAAGTGTGAAGGACACACTATGCATAGGTGGTGGGCATTGGTGGTGTGTTCTTGCACTAATGGTAAGTGAACTGGCCTATCTACATTATACAAGCTTATAAAAGATGATTGTTTTAAAAATTAATGAATGTGTGAGTGAGAAAAGAGCTAAGAACAGATTATTAGTTCTGTATTCATCAAATATAATTTCTGTCCTAATCTTGAAGGTCCAGTACAGTGTTCAGCGGTACTTATAGATGAAGTATTTAACATTGTAAACAATTTGCTCAATTTACAGGTGATTCATCTGTGTTGCTAAAAAGCAGTGGGTTTTTAACAGGTCTTTAGTAAGGGATTCTTGTAGTCTATTTGCATTAGTTGGCATTTAAATCTTAGGAAATACAAGCGTTTATGTCTAACCATATGTTTATGTTTATGTCTGAATTATTTTGGCAGTAACTATAATTAGTTGCTGCAGTGATGCAAATTAGCTATGTGCATAGTTTTTATGTTGTGGATATCTCCAGATCTAACTCTACTTTAGCATTGTAGCTGCCAGCTTTTATCTCCAGATCTAACTCTATGGTGGGCTGCTCTGCATAAGCAGTTAAGCAGCTAGCTATGGTAAATTCCAGTGGTGTGAGAGTGAGCAGGAGAGTTATCATAACTAGGGCTGGTCCCATATAGGTCTGATATGAGAGGGTAATAGACCCTCACATATCATAACCAGGCCTTCACCCCAAGGCCTATTCTATTAAACTCAAACTCAAAAATAACAATACCCCAAGGGTGGTTAGTATGCACAGTTCATATACCTAAAGGCAGAAAATAGTGCACACTTACCAAATTAGTACACCTAGTAACAATATAGCAACAGGATCTAAATATATTTAGGTCTAGGAATTGTTTTTGTTCTTGCGTGGTCGTACGTGTGCACATTTTCTCCTATGCATTTGCGCCGGCCAGGTAACCTTCTTAGCAACATTTTGTTTTGTTTACCTGCCATACGAAGTAGTGATGCCCTGTGAAACATATTCTGGGAAAGAGAGACAAAACGTTAGAAACGCTCTGTCAAGAGCTTTGAGGGCGTTAGAAACTCCAGAAGAAATTTAGTAAGGAGAGAGATAAGAAATGAAAAAGACAGGGCAAGGAGGAGAGCTAAAACTAAACAGAAACAGGTAGCACTATTATTTTCTCACTTTGACAGCATTTTGTAGCCACACCAAGCATGCATGGAATAGCTGCAATTACAGGGAACATGCATATCTCGCTTCGCTATTTTGTGCTATTAGAGCGCATCACTAGTTTTATTGTCTACTTTTATTCACAAAGAATTAAATTACTTTTAGTCCCTATTTCTACACTTTTATCATAGTTAAACTTCACAAGAAATGACATTTTGCTTTTTGTAAACAATACTAGTATAATTAATTTATGCTTTAGTCACAATACAATTGGTTAGAGTACATTTTTTTGCTGTGTGTTATTAGTTCCTAGCTCCTTCCACTGGCCTGTACTTCTCACTGGATGGTGTTGTCTACAATCCTGGATCCTCCATTAACATTGCTGATATTGGACAACAACCAGTAGATCGTTCAGATGCTGGATCTACATTAGTTTGTATCACTACTAATGTCAATACTGGATGTTGTAGAGGTGCTGATAATCCTAATGGAGGAGGTATTGGTGGCTGGTTAGATCCTAGCAATGCTCCAATTGCTGCTCCTAATGAACTTGGTGGTGCTACTAATGTATTTACTCGTTACTTCTACACTGAACAAGTGAGACTATCCATAGTAGGTGGTACTCCATCAGGACCTCTGGGAGTATACACATGTGTGGTACCTGATATGAATGGAGTGGATGTGTCTGCTTCTATTACAATTACTAACAGAACAGGTTTGTGAGTCTTATCAACAACACATAAGACATTCTTTGACACATAATAAGCCAATTAATTTGATCATCATAGTAGTATTAATTATTGGGTTTATGGACTACTCAACTTTCAGTTTTATTTCCAACTGAGTCTAAGATTGAGCAAACCAGATAATAAGAAGTCCATAAACTCAAGAGTATTATCTGAACTCTTAAAAATGACTGTTTCTAATCATTAATGATACTGATAACACAATTGCTGGTAATTTACTCAATATTTTGATGCTTAAAAGTATTTTTCCACTTATACAGTATGCCATCGATAATACAGCAGCTTTCTTTAATTATGACATGAGGAGTTACATTTGTTCAGGTAAGATCCCTGAACAACGGCTGTTTCGGAACCTCTGCTGTAGGCGGCCCCTCCCCCTTACCTCTATAACTGGAGACGGCAAGTCTGGCACCCAGAAACAACAAACATTTCCGTTGTAACCTTTTAGTGTTTCATTCATCGTTACAATAATGCATACATTCCATCACTATCTATCCATTAGCTAGCACATCTCATTCTCTATATAAACAGACAATATCTGTTCACTCTTGGCCATGTTCTAAAAGTAATATTTGTAACTGGAGACTTTGTCAATAACGGATTTCTTCACAAGTTGCTCCTTCGTAGCAGCTTCCATCTTGCTGGTAACTAGAGAGTCGTCGTCCAAGCTAGCCACCAATTAACTCAACCTCACTCAACCTCGGGTCAGCTTGGGCTTCGGTTATCAGCTGGATACTGGCGTCAACTGGTCGTGCCTTGGCTGTTGTGCTCTCCACCTTGGCCTGGACGCGGTCGGGTTGGCTGGTCCTTCACCTTATAGCCCCGTAGTGAGTGGAGTTACGCCCGCTCAACATTAGTGACCAATACATTTTCTTTTTTCTGCAATTCTCCAAAATTTCACATTTGATTATTACTTATTTGGATCGATATTCTAAAAATACTTATTATCTAATAAATATGTACCTAGCCATACCAAAACAATCCCTTAGCATTTCCTCACTCGAGTCAGTTACAAAAGCTTTTGAAATGTATTTTCTTTCGTTAATACTAGCCGTATTGTGTGTATGGACATTTGTCTATAGAAATGTTTGTCACTATAAGTAAACCACAGATAAACATTATTCCATTTCTGAGACTACACAAAAAACAACTTTCAATATTTATTCTCAGGTTTTGAGTAAATAGTAGCAGTAGGTTACTTTAGCAAGGCTTTCAGCTACAAAACAAGATATGGAGAATAGTAAATGTACAAGTATAAGGCATGGTAAGAGCTACATTACTCTAGGATTTGTAATGCATATGGAGTGCAGAATTCGGTACATTTATTTAATACACATGGACTGGTGGTGTGTTCTTGCACTAATGGCAAGTGAACTGGCCTATCTACATTATACAAGCTTATCAAAGATGATTGTTTTAAAATTTAATTATTGTATGAGTAAGAAAAGAACTAAAAACAGATTATTAGTTGTATTCATCAACTATAATTTCTGTCCTCATCTTGAAAGTCCAGTACAGTGTTCAGCAGCACTTATAGTTGATGTGTTTAACCTTGTAAACAGTTTGCTGAAGTATAGCTACAGGTGATTCATCTGTATTGTAAGGAAGTAGCAGGTCTTTAGCAGCTGTTCAGTTAGGGGCTCTTGTAGTCTACTTCCGTTAGTTGGCGTTTAAAGGTTAGGAAATTCAAGCTTTCTAGTCAAACCAGCCTGCTTTGCGAGGCCAGATCTTCTTACCAATATGCTATCGTCGTTATTTTTCCATTGAATTAGTTTAGCTTCCTCATAGTAGCTAATTTAAATGTTAAATATCATAATTATTATGAAAAACTTGAATTGAGGTATATGGAGAACTTGCTGTTGATTAGTTCTGTAATATTTCTCTTATTGTTGTCTTCAAGATTCTTTGTATTTCACAAGGTTGGACTATGTATCATATTTAGCCAGTTGCATCACTATTACTATTTCATAGTTGTTTACACTGCCTTTTAGTTCTCAGGCTAATACTATGTACTAATTGTGACAATTGAGCCTTTTTCCTGTAGCTAATACATTTAGAAGTCTAAATAACATTTTAATTTATCCTACATCTATGTACATAATAAAATGTTCTTCAAGCAATTAGGCCGTTTATAGACCATGTCAATGTAAATAGTGTTGTGTTTTTTACAAAACAATTTCAGTGGCAGAAGAGCAAGATATGCTGTAATGTCCTGATTTAATGATTTTATTATAGACAAATAAGTTGTACTCTTTCAATGTTCGAATATGTTTGGCAGATTCAAAAAGAGGTGCAGTAACTATAATTAGTTGCTGCAAGGATGCAAATTATATGCGTAGTATTTACGTTGTAGGACTGAGTAAACAATGAAGCAGAAAAATTATTCCACATTGAAAAAATAACTTCATAATAGTTATGTTAGGAATAACATTGTTATATAATTATAACCATAACAACCATGGTGTGTTAGGACTGCCAGGTTTGGTCACTGACACCTGGACTTCACATTTTCTGATTACTCATACTTTCTTTCTTCACTCTTATTGTAGTTAACTGCACAACAAATGACATTTGTTGTTTTTTGTAAACAATGTTTACTGTAAATGAATATTGAGATATCTTGTGTTACTATTTCCTTCTTCCATTGGCCGGTACATCTCATGGAATGGTATTTTCTACAACCGATCCTCCATTAACATCGCTGATATAGGAGAACAATAAACAGATTGTACTCAAACTGGATCTACATTAGTTTGTGCCATTACTAATGTCAATACTCAGTATTGTAGAGGTGCTGATAATCCTAATGGAGGAGGTATTGGTGGCTGGTTAGATCCTAATAACACTCCAATTCCTTCTCCTAGTGCACTTGGTGGTGCTTCTAAAGTATACACATGTACGGTACCTGATATGAATGGAGTGGATGTGTCTGCTACAATTACAATTACTAATATAGCAGGTATTGTGAATCATATCAACAACACATAAGACATTTTTTGACATTTAGCAGAACAATCCCCTAACAGATTCTTCATCCAAATCGGTGTTAAAAAAAGCTTTTCCAATGTATATTGCCTGGTTAATACTGACCATATTGCGTGCATGAACATCTGTCAATATAGAGAATATATTATACATTAACATTACTGGAATCATAACAGCATATATGCCATCAGAGATGTTTTAGATGTGTTTTTAGTTTCACGTATTGATATTTAAGGAAGTTGCCCATGTGACTTAACCATGAGCCATGTCATATCCATGTTCCAGCTCTCCCTCGTGTCGTAGTTTACCCCAGTCAGTTCTTTCACAGTTGATATTAATATGCTCACATAGAAAACTATTATATCACAAGTTGTTGTTCAGTCCTACCTCATCCAGTAGAGAGGAAACCATTTGTTTTTATACTTCACATGTGAACTATTTTTATATCCAGAATACCTTTATAAGTATCATGAGTGTCTTTTGACGATTGAGCTAAGGATTTACTGTGCTGCTAACTATACTTAAACCTTAATAAAGACAGATGTAAGAATCTAAATTGCACAAACAAATTGTGTTTTTACAGTTTTTAGTAATCTCACATCTTTTAACTCATTATGAAAGTAAAAAGGATCTAGATGTGTTTACTTGTCACTAGTACACATCACTCTCTGGCTTGCTCACAATATGTGTAATTGATGATAGTATGTAATACTAAGGTTCTATATAGTAAGTGTACAATAGTTAAGTCAGATGTTAGAAGTCAGGTTAGAATTGTGTTATTTTGAGTTAAAACTCAATATGTCTTGCATTCTTCAACAATGCCACCTTATACCATTACAGCTTCTACACAGCCATATAATACATTTTCAACTACTACACAGCCATATAATACATACCCAGCTACTACACGGCCATATACATTTCCAGCTACTACACAGCCATATACATTCCCAGCTACTACACAGCCACCCTCAACATCAGAAACTACAAGTCCTCCATATTTAATGACTTCTGCTCCTGCACCCAGTGTGACACTCACTCCATCCTTGACTTCTGTGATGCGATCAGATGTCAGTCTTAACTGTTCAAGTGACCTATTTGGTACCTTTATGTGGACCCATTCTAGTGGTAGTGACCTGCTGTCAGATCCTAATATAGTTATCAGTAGCTCTGCTATGGAGAGTGTTCTCACTATGTCATCCATACAGACCTCTCATGCAGGAACATATACATGTACTGTTAATACTGGACAAGCCAGTCACTCTCAGAACTCTGCTGTCACAGTTCAATGTAAGTTAGTCCATATGGTAATTAGGTAGTAATAATTTTCTTGAAAAGATGATGTATATACATTATTTTACAATATCTCAATTCTTTCACATTCATGTTAATATAGTCTTATAATCCTTATGAATTCTCTGTTTTCATCAATTAACAGTGGAGTGATGTACAGTTTCCATCTTTCTGTAGTAAACAATAATTATATAATTTCCATTTGTCTAGTTTATTTATTGAAAACCAGATATTGATAGATCACTGTAATCAATTCTTCCACGGAGAGAAAGCAACAACACTCTTGTAAACTTGGTTGGATCACAGAGTAATCGTGAGACTAGTAAAATATTTCAGTTTGGGAAATACAATTTAAAGAGCTATCTCTCCTTTATAACCTAATTAGCCCTCTTTACACTTATATTAAAAAATAATATATTATATACTGGCTTGTTAATACGGCTATAATTAAGCAGCACGTTGAGTATCATTTATTATATCCACTAATAATTAATTTTTAACTTTTTGTGTTGGTGTTATAGTAATGCCATCATCTGCTGTCATAGTAACAACATCTCCAGTAGTATTAATGGATTCCTCACATGTGTCGACCTGTGTTATCACATTGGTAGACATGTTGGACTCTGGTGTGCAGCTGCAGGTAGTGTGGACTGATTCAGCTGGGACAGTCATATCTGGGAGTACTCCTACTGGAGCTGGTACCTCCTACACTAGTCAAGTTACTCTCATGAATGTGAGAGATTCAGATGCTGGAAGTAACTACACATGTACAACTAGTCTCACTTCATCTGCTGCATTCGTGGCAGCTAGTTCTACAGTTAGTAACTCCACTACTCTGTCTTTACAGAGTAAGTTTACACATTTATTTTCTTGTAATGTGTGAGTAGATAATATTATATATATTTTTGCAATATATAATTTAGTTTACTCAAAGCAATATTATTGAGAACGATTAGGGTTCAAAGTCTTTCATTGCATTACTTGTTCATTAGTTTTGAGCTGATGGCAGACTTTGAGTCTGAATTATTCTCAAGTTGAACAATTACTAACTGGAGTTAAACTTGAAACATATGTATTGTAGTTAGAGCTCCTTCAAATGTGGTAGTCAGGCCAGTGAGAAATAGAGGAGCTATGGACCTCATGTGCTCTATTACATTGGATAACACATTACCTTCTGGTGCAATTGTCCAAGTGATGTGGACTGGTCCAGCAGGTCCACTCAGTGGTGCTGCACAATCTGGTACTGGTACTGACTTCACTAGTACACTCAGTATCACATCTGTATCTGTATCTGATGCTGGTACCTATACTTGTGATGTCTCTGTTGTTTCCAATACTCAGTATCTTATTTCTAGTTCATCAACTGCTGGATCTGTCAATGTCACTGTACAAAGTGAGTTAAAACATCTTAGAAGACAATGATTATTGTTCTTGCTGATCTTTGTGAGAATTGAATTTAAACTTAAAATTTAAGTGCAATTGAAGGGTGATTGGATATAGTCATGTGCATGCACTGCAACTACAGGATGAGATTGCTTAGAACGATCATTAGCTTACATGTTGCCTGTGTGGGTAATTGGAAAGTTACTGACTGCAATACCTAAGTGACCCTAACCTTGTAGAAGTTGGAAAATGCAGTTGCTTAATATATTTGTCCTGTTACTCAGTGTTGCCCATTAGTCATTCACTAGAGCTAGCTAGTTGTGACTCCCAGGACTTGACAAGTCAATAAATACTTCACTAACAGGCAATAATTTACTTGAGGCTGAGGAGATTATAGCTTGGATGAAATCACTCAAATCCCATTTTACAAATTATAGTTATTTCTTCAGCAAGTATTCTTTAGGATTTACTGTAAACTATGGCCCTACACAATGTAAGAAAAGTTAGTTGCCATAATAGTCACTTACAATTGACTCATGTCTATAGATAAGGTCAAGATTCTCACTGTGAAATATATAATTATTAATGATTCATCTTTATTTTTATAGTAGGTACTCCTATGCTAGCTGAAGTATCTTCTCCTCAATTACCAACTATCTGTGGGAAGTGATCTCTCTCTCACTTGTTCTATCTCATTGAACAGTGAAGTTCCAACTGATGGTAGACTAGAGGTCATGTGGACTTTACCTAACACCTCTATGATTATGGCAGCCACCAGTGGAACTAGTGCCACTCTCACTGGATCTGGTACCAGTTATAACAGTACTCTCACTGTCATAGAGGTGTCTACATCTGATGCTGGCAACTATACATGCTCTGCTAGCATTACTTCTAGTAATCTATTTGTAACTTCTAGTATTCCAACAATGGGAGCTGCTTTGGTAGTCATTCAAGGTAATTTCAAAACATGTTGTTGTTTAATAATAGGAATTTTTTCTCTTTTTAACAGCCAAATTTTAATCCGACATTTAAAAACGTCAGGTTAAGTTATAATAAAAAAAATTGGCTGTTAATTAGTATTACAATAGTGCCATGGGATTGATTCCCATTAGTTGCTGTTCTGATCACATGCCATAAATTCCTTTTTACTTAATGTGTCAGAGTAATCATAATAATGAATGTATAGGCGAAAACTTTTATGTATTAATACCATTTTAAAAACAAAGTGTTTGCTGTTGCTGAACAAGCTCCCACTTTAGTAACAGTAGTCCCTCGGAGATCTCAACTGTCAACTGGAGGTCCTTTATGTCTCTCATGTTCTATTATGTTGGAAAATCTCTTGACATCTGGCACATCACTAGAGGTCACATGGATTCAACCTGATAATTCTACTATTATGGCATATTCTGCTGATATAGTTTCTACTAGTGCTACTTCCTTCTCTGCTACACTCAATATTCCATCTCTTACTCCATCTCATGCTGGACTCTATCAATGTTCTGTCAGAACAGCATCTACTGTACCACAGATTTCAAGTAGTCAATCTACTATAAATTATAATACTATTTCAATCCAGTGTGAGTTCATTTACTATAAGATAATTTTTCCCTTTTTGGTTAATTTTACCATGCAGCCTTGTTTGGGTATTATTTTTTGCATTTTCCCCTACAACATTGAAATTTCTTTATTTTCTGAGAATAATTAACTATTGTCAATGAGCATATCAACTGTTTCCATATCACATGTATTTTGGATAACTTTATGAAATATAGTATATAGAGAAGAGCTGAATTAAAAGCATAAAGAGCAAAAAACGTTTTTGACACCTGATGAGGATGAGTTACAAAAAATATGTATATATACTTCTGTATTGTCATGGTTCAAGTTGTACAGAATATTTAGTTTGCTTGTGTGCATTTGAAATACATTGATAACAATATTAGTAAAATTTTGTTTAGATGTTGACTACACACATCAAATGACAACAATACTGATGTAATTCACTGTGTTACACAACAATTGGAGTATAAGTATGGCTATTTCCTATAGGCATAAGCATAGTTTTTATTGTAATGGGTTCGTGTACTATCACATTTAGTTCGTCCTCCCTCTTCTGTGACTGTGTCTACATCTCCTCCTGTCATATATGAAGGAATGTCTTATACTATCACTTGTTGTATTGAGTTATTTGAAGAGTTGATCAATGGAGTAACTTTAGAGGTGACATGGACTGGACCAAGTGGCTCAACTCCTAGTGATATTGTATCTGGTTCAGGAACATCCTATACCAGTACTGTTAGTAGAACTGTAGCCAGGACTTCAGATGGAGGCAACTATACCTGTACAGTCAGGGTATTGAGTTCTCTAAATCTTT
>WLWI01004929.1_pt1 | contig 11194 bp, 8 predicted proteins | sample 6701501 | NCBI WGS metagenome assembly WLWI01 (sample SAMN12718690, study PRJNA515312) | sponge metagenome | isolation source: marine sponge | host: Mycale hentscheli | place: New Zealand: South Island, Marlborough, Capsize Point | collected 2014-11-01
CCTATCTTACTTATATCTGCTCAGATTAAAATTCTTTCTGGCCTCACACAAGCAGCTTCAGTTTTTTAATGTTCTTCTGTGACAGAGTGCTTGTGCATTAAGCAAGTGGTCCTAGGTTCAATCCTCGATGATAGCCAATTTATTTAATTTTATTGGAGCAGCCCCACCCCTCAACTCTGACTAAATATACATGGTGTGATCAGCTGGAAAATGTAATTATGTGCGCCAAACTTGCACTTAAATGTACTGCACATGGTCTTTGTGCTATAAACTGCTACATTATGATTTACAATTGTATTATCACATTTTTATATGTTCGGTCACGTTGTTTTTGTTTTTTCTTGTAATCAAATGCTCAGATATGGTTTCTGCTAGAATCACCCACCTTATTCACATAGCTAGAGCCAAAGGACTTGCATGTATCAATTTAGTTGACACCTCCACTTAGAATATATATTTATATATATATATATATATTATGCATATCAATCATATTCATCTCATACTTGAATTGTTGTCAACACCACTGAGTTAAACTTTTAGAGCGAGTTATAGAATTGGTTTGAAAAACTCCCAAAGAACTAATAATGTCAATAACTTATCTCTCGCATACCTGTGAGTGCATTCATTACCTCTTCTTTTGTCACAATTTTTCTCACACTGTTCAGTTGCCACTGTGTAGAAAATACCTGAACTAGAGAGTCTTCTGACATGCCATGCTACAGTCCCTTAACCTGTGGTGATTAATAGCTAAGGAATGGGTCAGTGAACAATAATTAGTCTGGCATTGCCAACTCTTACCTTTCTGTAATTGTAATTTTGATCCGCTTGATCTATATGGCAGGCTGACAGGTGTGATTTAGCCAGAAGAGCTATATCAATAAATAGTTCTAGAAGTTTACCAGCAACATATTGGCCTAAAAATCATGACTGTCATGTTAACTCGGTATGGCTGGCAATTATGCTAAATAAACCAGTCTTGTGACAACTTCATATCAAAATTATTTCCGTAGTCTTTTTCGTATCCCTGCCATGTTTATTCTTGTATATCAGATAGTGAGTGAGCATTGTCAGTAAAATGAGTACTGAGTGTGCAACTGCCTTGAAAAAATTAACAGTCTGAATGGGTACTGCCTTATGAGCTGTTGAGTTTAACCCCACTTAAACACCCAGCGGTTTGAAGTAACACCTCAGGAAAATCATTGTTATTCTCATCTGTGTTGCCTCACTTAAATATTATAGCCTCCAGAAGTTAGCTCAATAGTTAGTAAACAATGTATGAACTCCTTGTGATGGTAACTTTATGGCTACAGCACAAACCATTGAGGTAGCTTTCGGAGTCCGTGTTTTGGCTTACTTTAGAATGGCGACTGGGTGGCCTATTGTTGAGGTAGTAGACATGGATTAACAGCAACTTCAGCATTTTGGATGATGAATCTAGTAGTAAATCAGAGGTGCAGAAAATATATATGCCTAGAGAATCCATTCAACAACAAAAAGAGAGTTGCTCTGAGAAGGAATCCTGGCATTTGACTACAGTGTTAGAAGACAATTCATATGAAGATAATAGATAAAGTTGTTATACTAGACTCTGAATTGGCTGTATACTGTCTATTTCAGATATGACAAAATAGTATTTGCAGTTCTTTTTTCTCTTAGAGATATGTAATTACTACATTGGAACTATTTTATTCAACAATCCAGAATTTTAGCAGACACTGCCAATCATAATGCTTTTTGTAAACGAAACCACACCATTGAGGCTAGGAAGATTGGTTGAACCCCTTCCAAACAATGTGGGATTGTGTGTGCACAGCAACCCCACTGGCCTCATACCTAAGCCACCTACCCAAACAAACTACCCAAGGGTTGGAGATGTGAATGCTGGCATATCAGAGGAGGCTACATCAATTTCATATATGCATATTGAACACATAGTTGAATGCATTTAGACATTGGGAGCTGGTGTGCTGATGTTGAAGATTGACCTAGAGTGTTACCTATAGACAGATTCCAGTGCACCCTATAGTGATCACCAATGGCTTGGTATCCCATGGAATCAGCATTCGTACATAGACAGGGCTCTCCCATTTGGATTACGTTCAGCACCAAAGATCTTTTCGGCAGTGGCTGATATGATGACATTGGCACTTTACAGGACAGGAGTTCTCCAATTATTTGGATATCTTTCACATACTTATTCCCTCTATAGTTTTGAGATGGGACCAACGAGTGCTAGTGCTACATTATTTGTAGGATCTTTGTTGCTGGTTTGTATATTCCATCTTTGAGCATGTGTTCTATTTTCTTTACATAATTATCTCCGTTTATGAACAGTCATGTTACCTTAATAGGCAGGTAAAATGGTAATACTTTTGTTTTTATGTAACCCTATAGCAGCCTTCAGCAAGTATCCGGGCAAATTGTTCTTTGGCATCCTGGCTGATTGAAGAATATTACCAACTCCCCCAGTTCTCAACTTCTCTGCTTGTATGATACTGCCAGCTCTATGTAATCATCTAATAACTAATCACCTAGAACAACCACCTCACGCCACGTCATAATCACATGAGCAAATAATTTCTTGCAGCCAGCGGTGTAGTTTGCTTTATAGTCACTCTTTGATCCTTGCAGTTCTGACAAGGACCGGGTGGTAGCAACAAACCCTAACAAACATTTTCCCCAATCACATTGCCCCACACTAAGGTCCCATGAAACCTCTCCAATGTCCCATTACTTTGGAGGTGGTAAGTTGATGTACGCACATGGTGTATGTGTAATCTCTCACCAGGTTGCTTTGCAAGTTTACCTGTGAATTGAGCTCCCTGGTCAGTAAGGAGTTGCCTTGGTATCCCAGTGAATGACTAGATTTCCAACATTCCCTCTAAAACTGACTTAGTTGTCATATCCTTTAGTGGCACTACAAATAGGAACTTCGAGGCCAAAGAAAATGGCTGTTAGAAAGTACTTAAAGCCATCTTTTGATCTGGGAAAAGGACCTACAATATCAAAAGCAATTTTTTTCCCAAGGAATGGTAAGGATTGATACAGATTGACTTGGTGCTAGTGTTGGGATGTTTTGTTTACTCTACGACATGTTGAGAAGAGTTATTTGATTAAAAATTTAGCTAATAATTTAAAATAATCAATTATGTAATTAAAATTTTTGTGTTAAGACAATCTTCAATTATGAAAATTAAAGCCGCCTTCTTAATTCCTTAATCAATCATGCACTTCTTTCATTGTTGATACATTTTACAATTACATCAATTTACTGTGATGTTATTGTACCATTCTTGCACGTGCCACTTGTCTTCCCGTAGACTGTCACATATAGCTGTTGTTCTACTATAAAACTGTATCTTCTCATTTAAATTACACCTACTACTACAACACAGTACTCACAGTTACATTAACTCATTGAAACCTTTTGATTGAACAAAATAACATTAAAATAATAAAAAATGCCAATAATAGTTCTAGGATACTTAATCTTTAAAAAATAAACAATTACTATTAATGCTGTGTGTCTGGTCAATATAGCTATAACACCAAAAGTTCATGTTAAAATTCTTGTTTCTAAATAACTGCAAAATATAATAACAATAAATTTGAGTGAGGCAGTCCTAATATATACCTCAGAGCTTATTTAAATAGTTATAATCAGCTAACATCAACATAGCTAGCATTACTGTATAGATAGTGATGCTGTCTTTATTAATTGCATAATGTAGTACTCTCATGAGTAAACATGCAAATAACATGTGTCCAAATTACTCAATATACACTGTAACTCTCTAGCAATTTTGGTGTACTTACAAATTTTTTGACAGAGTCAGGGATTTGCTCAGTATTCTAGCAGGAGACGGATCTAGCATATATTTTTTTTGTATAGGATTGGAATATTAATTTATGAGTGAAGAGTATAAGTTAGCATGCAGTGGTCCTGTAAACTGTCAAATCCCATATTGTTACATTCACCCTTATATTTTTTTTCAAAACTTGGTTGGGAGGGGGAGGCCCTGACTCCCTTGCCCATGTAAAATGTGCATGTAAAATTTGGCTAACCATATAGAATAGTTGAACTGATATATAGCTAATTAAAGGGGTTTGATCAAACCTCCTTCTCTTGCCAAATGCCAGTCTAGAGTTTATGGTGGCATCATATCAACATGTTTTAAAACTCTATTTACAGTAAGTACAAATATATCTCCAGTAGTAAGCATAGTATGAGTACAGTGCAGTTAAGCAATTCATATCATTGCATAGTAATCAAATTCATCAACAACCACAAACCATGTAAATGTTGTGACAAGAGTGCAAATGGAAAGGATCGATATTAAATGCAAATATATTTCCAGTTGTAAGTGCAGTCATACTAAACAAAACAATTCATATCATTATAAAGCAAGAAACAGTATGAAAAGTATTTAAACGACAAACACAACCTTTGGATTTCTCCTATGATTTGTGCTCCTTCTGTAATGTTGGTTGATTACAGTTGTTGTTATTATTTTCATTATTTCCACCAGGTCTTGTGTGCCCTTTAGAGCTAGGATCTGGAATAGATTTGTCTTCCATTAATTTTCCATAGTGACCTCCTATATCTTGTCCATTGTGAGGTGGCCGAGATTGACCTTGTTTTTTTCCAGTCTTATGTTGTAATGGTGAATAGTGCTTATCATCTTGAGGAGCCACAGCATTGTTCTTGAGTCTGTCCAGAGATGAATATGTGTTGGAGTCACGAGGAGGATGTGGCACAGTCGGTTGACTAGCAATATTAGCTTTACCTCCTATGACATTGGTGTGATTATATATATTATCCTATATAGAACAAAATATAGCACGAGTTAATATTTTAATATAATAATGCTAGCTTTTGATATTTAATAACCAGGGATGTGCTTTGCACAAATGGTGAGCAAGCTGGGACCGTCTACGGAAAACCAGGCACAACGCGGCGTGCGTAAATATCGAAAAAAGATCGATCGATTTCTTTAAAATGTATTGTGTCAAGTCGACGAAGGGAACGGTTAGGTCTATTATAGTGGGAACGACTTAAGCTACGACGATAAAACTTGGAGAGCTCAATATCTGGACGCCAACAACTCCGTAAGTGCAAAATTTTTTTTTTCGAATGGTGCTGCATTGTGCCCGGTTTTCCTGTAGACTGTCACACATATATATTACATAATATATATGCATAATTATTCCACCTTAGCTATCTTCACAATAATATCTTTATGTACATCACCCATGAAATAAATCAAGATATTTCATGGTTGTTATTTCTCTCTGTTTTGCCAAGCTCATTACCCCTGTAGTTATTGCAACCAGTGAAACTTGCCACTTTTCCTGGTTTTTACAGCTACCTTCCTTCCATGTAGCCTACTTAACTGGGTTACAGCAGCTGCAAAAATATCAACTGGGGGTGTGGGTGGCCCCTACAACTAATTTAAGTTGTGAGTTACCAGTCCTGGTACTAACTATAGCAGTGAAGACATCCATAATGGAATAAATAACTTATTATACTCATCAGAATGATATGGCTAGATATTTCACTCTCACGGTTTATTTTCACTCACTTCTGGCCCATGAAAATAAATTAGCCTGCTCTTGAAATATTTCACCATATTGCACTCTGGACTCATGTAATAAGTACTATAAATATAATGCCAAAATCTCAATTGTAGGTCAGGTAATTTTGTACTGTTAGCTAATGTAATGGTCAATGGGTATATTCTTGCACTAGTAGAAATAAAAGGACTGTACATGTATGGGACCTTTTTGGTAAAAGCTAGAACATTAGCTTTGCATTTAACATTGGCCGGCTTGCATCTCTGGGATTAACATAAACGCTGACATCAATGAGTTACTATAGCAAGCAGTACATGGCTCACGCATAATGCTGTTTGTGAAGTAAATATCTTTTAGAACTCAACAGTGGATAGTTTGTCATTCTTTTAGAGTATGCTATGATCTAAAATGTTCAGATAGCATTATAGAGCTGATGCTACATAGCAAACAGAAGCCAGTCTTTAAGAAGCCTCATCGAGGCCGAATTTGCCCTAAGTGAAGTGTGAATTTTGGACTGAAGATATTATAAAAATTTCGTACCACCATAGAGACGACTAGTCATAAATAGCTAGCTATTTAGAGAGATATTCATTACTTCTGGGCCCTCTGCTGAGTTTGGAGATCGTTGAGTGCTGTAATCCCAATACAGAAAAATTGAAGATAATTTTTTTTTAATTTTGAATGTGTTATTAGTGTACAGTGCAAGGGAGAGGCAGGCGGATAAACAACAATTAGTGTCTGTAGAAGAGAGTACTTGTGAGAAACTAACACCTGGGGTGACTAAAGTAGTATACAAAGTAGATGCCCATATTAGTAAAGTGCCTGAGAGAGTGGATGTTATTTCAAGTAGTAGTGAACGTGTCAGTCCTGAACATGTAACAATTTATTAGTACAGCTATAACTCTTGCAGTGTTAGAGTTACCTGGACAAAAACTAAACAAGTTTGTTATTTGCTCCGTGGTCACATGTAACAACTCTGATGCCTGCTTTTGATACCACATAGTTTTTTATATCTTTGGGAACAATTTTTTTTCCACTCTTCTTCAGTCAAATTCATGCTTCAATATGTCATTTTGAAGTTTGTTTTATGTACTGTCTAAACTAGAGTACTAAGAGTGCATACCCTCAGTGTTAGTTAAAAATGTTTTACTAACTTACAATAAAATTCACTATTGTTGAATAACAAAGTTCTTATATTTTCAGCTAATAACAGTATAATAATTTTGCCCTATTTATGAATATAAAGTTTAATTTGTCTAGTTAGGACATTATAAATTGACCTGCTTGTGTCTCTGGGATTCTTCAGGCATTTCAAGGCCTATTTTACGGGCATGAACATTTAGAACCAGCCCATAATCACACCTTGGACTGATCTGTAACTTTCTAATGCTGTTTTACCAGCTTGATACTCATAAATACGGTTTTTACGACTTTCTGAGGACTTCATGGCATTCACTGGCTTTAGTATTAACCTTGATTTTGTAGAAAAATAGCCACAAGAACATTTCGACTTTCTGGCATGCACGCTACACAAACACTTAGGGCACATTTTTGGGAGAGCAGGCATATTTGCATTTGATGAAAGAAGCGCACCTCTAGCAGCACAGACTTCCCAACACCAGACAAAAGAAATTAAGCATGGAACTACAGAATGAAAGCAGTAAATGTGAACTGGGTGCAGTACAATTTATATGCTCACATGAGAGCGTGTGATTCTAAATGGCAGCTAAACGATTGAATGGGCATAGCCATATACAAGTACTCACCGTAGTCTGCTTTTTTCTCATTTTCTCAAACACTAAACCAAGATTAAAAAAAAAGTGGCAAATTATAGGGACTTAATTGTCATCTAGTCGGAGTTCCTCTTCTCTCAAGGTATAAAAGTCTGCCATCTTTGAGATCCACTGTTGGCAGAGTGAACGAAAGAAAGAATGAATGAATGAATGAATGAATGAATGAATGAAAAGAAGACTACTATAACTCTCTTGTGCATGCGCACTGAGGGTTAATGACCCTTCTATTTATTGCTTAGGGCCTAGAGATAAAGTTTAAATGTAAGTGTTTTGCCTTGTTATTTGAATTGATTGTGCACAACGACTTGCTCATCATTAGTGCTCAAGCATATTTTATACACTTAAATACATAAATTTTAGATATGTGTATAAAATGTGAGGATAAAAAGAAGAAAAGCTATTTATTTTAAATGAAAACTAGTGTAAAATTCCAATAACAAATGAGTATCCAGGTGAAATATTGACACTTAGTTGCTAGGGAACCAAAACCATATAATTGTAGTGATTATGTCCTTATATAGCTCTCTTAATATATAGGTCAGGTGATATTATAAATATGAAATTTAATGCTGGTTTGCCTTGTCAATATTCCTGACAAAATAAATAATAGAAGATAACATTTTCATATAATATACTGCACTAATTCATGTCATTAATACCCTGACTTTCATTCAGGCATGCTTCAAATGTTATTATTACAACCTATTTAATTGTATAATCTGTAGGATATACAGGTAAAAACGGTTAAAGTATTATCCATTTTATATTCAGCTTTGGTATAGATACAATATTGCTAAACCCAAGTATCAAGGAAGATAAAACAAGTGCTGAGAGGCTGACAGATGAACGAAAACATTCACAGACTTTAATGTTGGGTTTCCTTACTGCATACATGCTGCATGTTCTTATAGTCAAAATACAAACAATCAATAATGTTGCCATATATAATATAAGAATTCACCTGGCCAGTTGATATGTTGGTTGCAGCTTGGTGTATTTCTTCTCTTACTCTATTCACACCGTCTTGAATGCTTTCTCCAATTCTTTTATGTCCAGTCGTTGAAATGCTTCCTTCTACTTCATTAATCTCAGCATTAGTCATGTTTCGCAGTCCGTTCTAGAATATAATAATGTAGCATTGTATGTACATGCACATAGCATATGAATGATAATATTATATACAATCACTTGCACTTAATAAATGAAACACCAGTCAGTGTATCTTCAGAGCAACTGTGCACTACTTTAACATGAGAGTTGCTGGATCGCTTTATGAACTTAAGGGAAAATGTTTTTAAACCTAAAAAGTATCTGAGACATAGCAACTTGTTTATATACAGTGACTTTACGTTGGAAGTTTGTTTAGCTTACACAAAATCTAAATATTAGTATAGTTTCACTTTGCTTCTTAGAATTAAATAAAGTAATACATGTACATAACATTTGAATATTATAGTAGTACTTGCATTTAATGGGAGCTTCAGCCATATAATTGTGGTTCATAGTTCTTTTTGTCATAACTATTATGCTCAACAGAATTTTTTGGAGGGTGTTGACATTTCGATTTCAAAATCTGAAGTCCTTTTTTTCCTTTGCTTGCAAAGAAATTAATAAAATATAAACATAAAAATAGAGCTATTACCAAAGTGGACTGTTTTTCAAAAAGGATTCCTTCAAGAAATGGAAAAAAGGTATGGAGTCGAAGTCATTGGAAAAGGTACCAGGACTAGGTCCTAGAATAACGGAAAAATTCTGCTCTCTTCAGATTATGAAATCAGCCAATGGAACAAAAATTGACCTGACTAAAGGATTACCATTGAAAGTTTCAAAACATACAATAAATAATTTTACTGAAATATGGAATAATGATTGGATCATTCTTTAATCATATGGTTACTTTTTTGTTGTTATTCAAATTGATCAATCAAATTGGCATTTTTTGGAGTGAGAAACATTCGTTTGCACTGGGAAATTGCAGGTTTCCCCACTCCTCTAGGAAACCTTATGCATGCATTTTTTTCACCTTGCAGCTCAAAATGTTGACCACCTGGTGCCCTTCAAAATGCCATGCCCACCAAATCCAACTGTGTCAATGTCAAAATACTTTCATCTAACACTGCTCTTCTCTGAGGGATGGCCAGGGTAATGATGAAGCTATTCTAAACTGCCCACTAGAGCAAATAGTGTTTGGATGTTCAATTGTTAAGAACTACTGTGTGCAGAAGTTTAGGAGAAGAATACTACTTTTAAGACTTGATGCATTGATAGAAAGCCTAAAAATAAATCCTAATAAACTACCTCTAAGTTTTAGCTTACTAACTGAAGGTGGGATAGCTGGACTTAAAGTTTGCCCTATGTATTTGCTTTGTGCTTCCAGAAAACTTATTTCTTAAATGGGGTGTGGTTTGCGTGATGCTGTGTTGAGAGCTTTAAAGCAATATAAATTAATGACATATAGTCAACTGAGAAAATGGTGGGGACAAGTGTGGGAGTTGTATCTAGTTGCACTATCCATTAATTAGAGGTTTATTTTTAACAAAAACAAGAACAGCAAACACTAGTCATGTTGTACTTTCTCATGATAGAATGAGTGACACTCTACCAGCACCATATTGTAATTGTACTCAATAACCACTAGGACCCATACCCTTAGACAACAAGGATGAAAGATGAAACACTTCATATTCAGTAGGACAGGCTGGTTCTAAATCACTTGTGTTATTCTGTTATAGGATTTCACCGCGGTAAATGAATTCCCAAAACAAATAGTGGACCTAGTTTGAAAATGGCCACATTGACATTTGCACCCAGGAATAATTTTGTACTGTTGTTTGTATGAAATGATGGTGCTAGGTCATGTTTCTGTACCTGCTTGTTGTTAGAAGTCCCTTATAGTCCTGAGAATCTCATGATAATGAGGAGTGTTATTTGAGGATTCACTGTTTTTTGCAGGTTCATAGAGGTATGGCTCCAATTCCGCACCAGAGTTCATACTTTCTTAACTAACATCAGCCGCAGAATATGATAGGTAAAAGACACAAGAGGTATCTGAGCTACTGGCTTCACTACCACAGAGTCACTAGTGCTAGTGCAGGGCATATCAAATCATGAACAACTTAGAAGTTATATAAGCGGTCCTGGGTTCGATTCCCGGTGGCAACCAAATGTTTTTAATTCTGTATTGTTTAAAAAAGCCTGTGAAAGAGAGAGAATACATCTAACTAAGAAGTAGCACTGTTTCTATAGCAAGACTACTACTAACCAAAGAGTAGCTGTTCTAAACATGATATCATAAAAACCACACAAATTTAGGAAATAAGTTTTCATGAAGCAGGAAACAATCAAATAGGACAAATTTTAAATCCAAATATTGGAGAAAGTAAAGACAGGAAACATCTAAAAAATTTTTTTGACTTTTTGAAAGATAACCTACACTTAATAAAAAAAAAACAATAACAAAAAAACAACAACAATAAATTATTAAATCACCACAGTCTGCCTTTAAAGGAGCTATCCAGTTAGCAAGCATTATGATGATACTTTGGCAGAATTTAGTGACAAAACCTCTGTCCTTCAATCCTACAATTACCATCTTATCAAACTCTTCTAAACCTCCATCTCCTGCTTCTCTGATGGCCTAGCTACATCTACTAGTCTAGTTGTCAAGGCAGTAATATCTTTCCTGAATGGAACGGAAGTGTAGCAGCATGCAAACAAAATTCAAGGGACCATATAGGTTCACATGTGATTGCTAAAGGGCTCCTAGAAGAGGCCAGGAGCATGGCTGCATGCTTTCTAAATTGCTTCTCTGAGTGTACACATGG
>WLWI01004931.1_pt1 | contig 11191 bp, 8 predicted proteins | sample 6701501 | NCBI WGS metagenome assembly WLWI01 (sample SAMN12718690, study PRJNA515312) | sponge metagenome | isolation source: marine sponge | host: Mycale hentscheli | place: New Zealand: South Island, Marlborough, Capsize Point | collected 2014-11-01
GGGACCTTCAGGGCCTCCCCCCCCCCCAGTGTCAGCAGACTAGCGGTACCAGGTAGCTGCTAGGCTAGGGCTACCAGCACTGAGAACAGTGGCTATCAGTAGCTGCTAGCTATCAGGACAAATATACTGGTGCCCGGGTGCCATTGCTTCACGTGTGACTGCTTAGCGCATGTTCGCCGTACTCACAGGTCCTCTGCCGACCTTTACCTGGGCGCGTGTGATGCGTGGGCTACATCTTCGTTAACTACGTTTAACTACGTTAAACTACATTTCAATGCATGGTCTATCAGACCAGTGTGTCAATGCGTAGTCTATCAGACCAGTATGTCAATGCATGGTCTATCAGACCAGTGTGTCAATGCATGGTCTATCAGACCAGTGTGTCAATGCATGGTTTATCAGACCAGTGTGTCAATGCATGGTCTATCAGACCAGTGTGTCAACGCATGCATGGTCTATCAGACCAGTGTGTCAATGCGTGGTCTATCAGACCAGTGTGCCAATGCATGGTCTATCAGACCAGTGTGTCAATGCATGGTCTATCAGACCAGTGTGTCAATGCATGGTCTATTAGACCAGTGTGTCAATGCATGGTCTATCAGACCAGTGTGTCAATGCGTGGTCTATCAGACCAGTGTGTCAATGCGTGGTATATCAGACCAGTGTGTCAATGCGTGGTATATCAGACCAGTGTGTCAATGCATGGTCTATCAGACCAGTGTGTCAATGCATGGTCTATCAGACCAGTGTGTCAATACATGGTCTATTAGACCAGTGTGTCAATGCATGGTCTATCAGACCAGTGTGTTTTAGTGTTATTATAGATTATAGAACGTTTAGTATGGGCTGAATGTAGTATATGCATATGAACACTAATCTACTATATATATATATATAGTGAATGTATGTGTGTATGTATGTAATACATGTGGTTGCATGATTTAATTGGTGTGCCTATACAGTTTTTAATATTGTGCTGCTTCAGAACATGATTAGAAGCAATACTTGTTATTTCTCTTTCAGGTGATGAAGGCTATATTGGATAAAGCTAAAAAGACAATAGGTGTGTGGGCGGATGATGTAGGAGAATTTATTGGTCAGAAATCTGAGGTTGGTCGCAATTCTTGTTCTCCTCCTCGTACTGCATGTTATTCAGAGTATGTAGATATTCCTTCTCCTAATTTTGCATTTGAAAAAGCTCAGATTGGTCCTGATGCTGTTCTTTTTAGTAAAAGTGGCGTTTGTTTTAAGTATCCCACAGCAACTAATTTCCCTCACTCTAACTCCTCCACTCCAGATGAGTCCAAGATGGACAGTCACATCTCTGTTCCTGGCTACCTCTTTGTGGCTAATCGAATTTTGGATTAACATTAATTTTGAATACATCTGCTGTGACCAAGGAAGTGAACTTGCAAAGTATGAATAGCTCAGATCATGAAACTCGTGGCGCTGTTGAAGATCAGAGTGACTTCAGCGGAGCTCATAGTGCTGGGGGCAGTCACTCCAACTCTGTAAGTCTTAGTAACCCTTCCCATCAGTTACAGAAGCACTTTGGAGATACGAATGGCATAGAGTTCTCAGTTTCAATTGATTTGTTTGCAACAGAAGTTATCAGAATTTTCTGCCGTAAAGATGGTGAAGGATTGACAGCTGGTGAATTGGTTATCAAATGTGATGATCAGCAGTTTAAGGTGAGTACAATGTGCACTCACTGAAGGGAAATGAAATGCTGTGGGGTGACTTAGCCCTTTCACCGGCATATTTATGACAAGCGGCTGGGGAATATGAAAAAGTACAAATATTTTGTTTTTTTGTCTTTTTTGTGAAGATGTCTAGCAAGAGATGAATTTTTAAAGCAAGTTTAGTCAAAACTATTCAATATTATACAAAAAAAATTACATGAGTCCACACAGAGAAGAACTAAAAATATTTCGGGCAGGCATATTCTCAGTGCTAAGTGTTCCAGTAAGCCATTTTTTTTAACAATTGTGAAAAATAAAGTAGCAACAAAATACATACCGTACCAGTTCTCATGTTTCAATTTTTTAATACAGGAAATACTGCGTCCAAGAAATATACAAATTAAAAAATAGTAGCATTGTATTGGATAACTTTAAAATAAAAAAAACAACGAAAAATTGTGTGCAGAGCGCCAATACGGTGCTATTGCCGGTTAAAGGGTTTTAATTCTAGACAACTCACTCATTTCGATTAAACGGATTAGCACAAATGAATTAACACTCATGTAATAGGTTTTCTATTTTAAGAATGGTGGCCTGGAGGACTTGATCCAGTTGCTGTTGTCATGGAAATGTCTGAAGCATAACTCCCACAGTGATCCATGTTGTCATACCTTCACCATGGCATATCCTAGATTTAACTTGTCCTATTTACATCCACTGGAGGAGATCTTCACAGTGTGTTTAATCAGTGAGCTATGGACCAGTATTAAGGACAATGAAGGACGTATCATGGACTATGACTACCTTAGCAAGGTACATTGACAATATATGAGAATTATCTTGATATTTGGAATTTTAGGGTTTAATCGGCTGTGTGGTATGTGGATTTGATGAGATTGTGATTTTAATTAATGGTGATTTTTTTTAGGTTGGAACAGTTAATATGTATGTATAGGGCCAGTTATTGTATTTGTAAGATGGTGAGAAAACAAGAAAAAAATGTGGAATTCTGAATAGTATGATTAAAGGTTATGATAAAACAACTATTAGTTAATGAAATTTGCACTAAACTAGGCTATACTGTCAAAAGTGCCTACAAGGCTGTGAGCTCATAATGAGTATGTTGGAATAAGTTTTTTTAATGCCAAGTGATATTTAGTGTGAAGTCAATAGTACAGATGGCTATTCATTAGATTGCAGCTGCTTCACTAATGACTGGAAGTGTTGGTAGTGATTAACAAGCAGTGGTTGATAAAAATGAGAGAATAAATATGACTTCAATATTTCTCAGCCTCTACACGTGTATGCAAATAAGGGTTATTGGTAGCCTTTTAATTTTAGAGTATATTTGGTGACACATATTATACACACAAAGCTGGCTTCCTTTTTTTAATTTTTTTAATTTTTATTACATGTTGACTGAACACCTCATAGATCTAATTGTAAATATTTGCAGGATATTTCACTAGGTGCAAGTAAATGGATAGCAGAAATGATTGTTGCCATGCTGTGTGACTTTTTGTGGAATAGTGTTTTGATTTGCAGTTATGAAAGATACAATGCAATTGACGTGTTTTCATGTTTGCACACATTTCACCAGAAAGATAGCTAATAGTATGTACATGTATGAGTAAGGATGTTTATTTGATCATTGCTTAGCTGTATGTGTGTCCTATTTAAGTTTTCTACGTACAGTACTTTTAAATTTACCTAAGGTATAAATTCATGTAGTGAAAAAGTTGTGACAGATGTCTCGACTGGTATTTGACATTGTTCTGATAATTTGTAGTTATTCTATAGCTTGTTGGTGACAGCATTTATAGAGCACACACACACATCTTTCTTTGGGTCTTTTTTTTTTCATGTAATTTCATAGGAAGTAGACACTATAATAATGTAGTCGAGCAATTTTTAACTGATGTACAAATATGTGTGTTGTGTGTTGTTTCACTTTTATAGTGATAGAGTTTTGGAATGGAAATGTTGCAAATTAGATCTTTGTTATTGTCATTTCAGGTAGTCTTTTGTAAAGGAGTGAGCCCTAACATCCGTAAAGAAGTATGGCCGATCATTTTAGGAGTCTACAAGCCCAAGTCATCTGGGAGAGAAAGGGAGCAACTTAAACATGTATTGATGCATCAATATCAAGCGCTAAATAGCTGCAGGTAAGAATTAATTTTAGTGCTAGTAATTGTTCGATATTCTTTCTCCTGTAAGTTTTGTTCCAGGTTTCTGTTATACGCTTTATGTTGTGAATTCTTATTGTATGTAGTAGCTCTCCCTTACATACTTATTTTAGACATTTGTATCCTTATTCATGCCTTTTTTTTTAACTTAATAATTTTGTAGACTTCGTAAAGAAATGGATGAGTCTCTGAAGAAAAGGATATTAGGAGATGTTTTGAGGACAGATCGAAATATTGACTACTATCGAGGTGATGACAATCCTAATTTAAGTGTGGAAATGTAAGTTTTAGCTTTAGAGTGTTATATTTTATTAAATTTATTATTTAAATATACTATTATATAATATGTGTAAAAAAATAGTAGAAATACGAACCATTAACCCTAATGGAAGTGGTATGAAGGTGTTTGAAACATAATTTTTTGTGTTGGCTTTACTGGTACATCACTCGCCGTCTTAAAATTTTAATTTAAGCAGAGAAGTGCTGAGGTTCCATACTAAGTGTATTAGTTGAAAGATTGTGCTATCAACTCTCGCGTACTGTGTTACATGTTCATTCAGGGAAATGATGTTTTACTATTGTTCTTTTATTTATTCTGTCTAGGAATCTTATACTGAATTACTTGCAATATAATCCAGAAGTGGTATATGCTCAAGGCAAGTTTACTGAACTCTTTCTAGTTGCATTACATATCCACTCAATACCATGACTCTTTCTTGTAGGAATGACTGACTTTTTGGCACCCATGTTGTCAGTATTGGATGATGAGAGTACAACTTTCTGGTGTTTTTCAAAGTTCATGGAATCATTCAGCATTTTGTCTGATGCAGTACACAGCATTCAGCAACACATTGTAAGTTTAAGTAGATGATTAGAAAAACATTTAAAAAATCACCATGCATACTTACACAAGGGTGCATCTATCAACAAAGTTTCAGGTTATATTGTACTATCAGCATATTTGAATATTAATAGACAACCAGAAACAATGATGAAAAGTGTCTTAATCAAGCAAATCTCTGTTGTACATACAAGGTGACAGTGTTATGTTGGTCAGCCCTGTATGGCTCAAGTCTGCACAACTTTTACCATTGACTTGAACTGTACAGCCCTGATAATAGTCTCTCATTTGCCAACATGCACTGCAATTGAAATAACAATAGTAGCCTTACCATTACACTTACTGTGCTGTTCACAACTCTCTATATTCTTCGCTCCCAACTTTTTTTGTTGCTACATTCTGCCCAGTAAAGGTTAGGTACAGCTCAGTTCACAGCCTGTAAGCGCTATTAGTGCCCAGTCACATTATCACTCTAAGGCTTAACAGGATTTGCTAAGACTACTGATACAGTTACTGCTGCCTCATTTCTATTCCTTTCTGAAAAGTATGGATGAAGGGTGGACTCTTATGTTTAGCCATCGCTGGCTCCTTGTCTATCTAAAAAGAGAGTTTAATCACCAAGACATTCTTCAAGTGTGGGAAACCTGCTGGACTGCATCTACTACCCCTTACTTCCATCTTTTTGTGTGTGTTGCTATTATTGCTGTATACTCGGAAAAAGCTCTAAAGAAGCAGATGACATTTTAATGAACTGATGATCTACTTCAACTCCTTGAGCTTGCAGATGCCAGTGAATATTGTCTTGCCTCAGGCAAGGGGATATCTCCATCAGTTCAGCATTTGCAAGCAAGTGGATTGTGCTCTGTATGTACTCATGAGAAAGTCGTTTTGGCAGCATTCAGATATTCTAGCATTAGCATGTACAACTTGCTCACAGTTTGGAACGTGTTCCAGAAAGCAGCTTCACCAGAAAACAGAATCTCTTTGTTAGTCATTTTATTCTTATCAATTCCAACTTGGCATATCTCTTTCATGAATTCAATACAGGTGTGTGTATGTTTTTTAATACAATAAAAAAACTTTTTTTTTTTTTTTGAGTTATAGGAAAACTGGTTAATGATGTGTGGAGACTGGAAGTTTTCATAATCATTAAAATATTTTATATAAAGGTGGAAGTTGCACATGCTTAAGACATTTGTTTTTCTAAATTAGAGATAAAATATTTTTGTCTAAATCTCATTGTACACAACATAAAAGTTTTAAACTCGATCAATATCTTCATCAGCATTGTCACTAACTCTATCATCATCTTGTGCCTCCACCTCATCATCCTGATTTCGCAATCTTTGATCTTGTTCTTGCTGCCTCCTCTGATGTCGTTCACGTAACTGGCGTGCCCTAGGCGGCATAGCGTCAGGTGGGATTTCCTCTTCTCCAGTTCTCACTGTGTTGTAGGCGCCACATTCCATGCACTTCAGACCAATATCATGGAATACTGTTCGACTCTCCTTGCGACAATCTCTACAAGATATCTTTAAGAAAAATACACACATACAATTATTGTAGTTGCATTAATGTAAAAATAATTGGAATTTTTCAGTAAAAGTTATTTCATTAAATGTAAGCTTTACAAAATGTTTAACCAAATAAATGTTGAAACTCTGAAAAGACTTGTCTAATGAGACAAGACCTGACTATAAAATTCCAAGGTCATGTTCTCAAGAATTCAATTGTAGTACACACAACAGCCCATGTGGTGACAAGTTGTAAAATTCATTCAGTAAAGTAGTATTTTCAAACCATGTATGCATCATTGCGTAAAATAAATGGCGAAAAGTTGACATCAAAATAGTAGTAGTCTTACAAGCTTTATAATACACACTACAATACATTTCCATGACATAAAACAAAGAATATTGAAGAAGAAAAACACTTTGACATGATTTGGACAGAACAACTCCTCATACCAACAATAGCAACTTGCATGAAGTGACGCTATTATCCTCACCTTAACTTCCAAGTCCTGCATGTGATCCGGCATTGGCCAGGCTCGTATTTCATCATCGTAAGACTTCCATAACTCGGTCATGTCTGACAAACTAACCTGACATGTTGGGCACCGATACCTACACAAGTTGTCACACTTACTTTAACCAATCATAACTCTTTAAGCCAACTTACTTGGTTTTAATCAATTCTCTATAGCATTTTCTGTACACATATCACACAGAAATAAAAATTGAAGCAGAAGATTTTGTGGATTAAGCTATTAGCTGTTGTATCTGTTAAAATATTTTGGAGAAGTGCAAAGGGAGACAGACAGTGTAGCATACTAGTAACAATTGGTAATTACACGCTGGCTATGGTATGCAAACACACACTATCATGTTATGTCAAGTTAAGTCTAATTTTTTATTCTCAATTTTGTGGTGAAGCCATGCAATACAATACTGGGGCAATTGGCAAAGAAAATATTACACATTACGTACATGTGTAAAAGATGTCCGCATGGAGGAATGTGAGCTGGATCTCGGGATGAATGAATGTCCTGTAAAAAACACATGTGGCAAGACACTCGATCACAACATTATAATTCAACACATGTACATAATATAGTCTTACTCCCATGCACATTGGACAGTTATCCTGAGACATTCCAGCCCTGCATGTATGACTGTCGCGAGACGCCACTGCTATACACAGTCCACACTTGTGGCAATGAAAGAATTTGTCTCTCCCACCAACTCTAAAACACAAAGCCATTTAAATATTAACTTGGGTGCAGTGATAAACACCAAGCTAAAATTAAAAAAAATTAATAGAGCTTAGGTGTTGGGCCCGTGAACTTTAGGCCTTTTTGGATATACAGTATGAATTATCAATCAAAATACACTAACAGCTGACAATTTTATGGGCATGATAATATGATTAGTAAGGATTGTCAAATTCACCCCCAGCGTGCATGCGTGAGAGGGTTTAGCAGTCATCCTGTCTGCCTGTCACGCTCTGATTTTGGAGATTACTGAACTATTGATTTAGGTATGAACTAGCACAGAAAGTCAATTTAAGACCTTTCATAGTGCTACTTTTTTTAACTTCTGGCTGCTTTTTTAGCAAATGTGAAGCAGTCAGCTCCGCGTAGCTACTAGCTTTGGGGTAGCACCCCCTATTGGCACATCGTAATCACATGAGCAAACAAGTTATTGCTTCCCACGGTAGTTTAGCTCAATGCTGGGTAGTAAAGGGATACTGGAAGCAGAGTTTCGCATTGAAAATACATACTGCGCACTGATGAGTGTCTCTGGCCTGTTTAGTGAAAGAAGACATTGTTTATATGTACTGCTTTAATAGCTCAGCTATATTGATATTGGAATAGTAGCTAATAAAATATTCTGTTGGTGTGAGATGATTTTGTAATAGCTAGTGTAGTCTTGAGGGTTTGCACCTTTGGTGCTTCATTTATTCCAGTAGCAGTGTCATTAATTAAACCAAATCAATTCATATAAAAGAGATGTTTGATTCATAATGCCAAAATTTTTAGATCACACACACACAAGCCTACAGACAATTAAAGCCAACTTTACCCTGCAGTGGTAGTGCACACGGGTAAAAATTTACACAATGTCAGCAGAATAGGTTTAGATGATACTTTACTAGATTTAGCATATCCACGGACTGTTTTTTATATAATATTGTGAGTTTGCTAAATCCAAGCCAATCATTATCTTTCACAATGTAAAAACTTCCATAGTGGAATAAAGAAGAATAAAGTCCGGTAAATTTACTAATGGTTGAACTAAATAAAGAGCTGGAACAAGTTAACTCCTTACCCTAATGACAATTCCTCTGGCGTATATGTGTAATTAGTCAGAGCACACAGCCTTAGTAGCTGTGTATTCTAAAACTGGTAAATTAAAAGTACCACATCAGCTCATTAAAATAATTCAAAGTTACCCACCCTATTTTACTTTACATTAAATTGATGACAGATTAAAAAATGAACTAACCTGCATATTCCACAATGCTCACAATGAAATTGACCTTTTTCAGTGTTGTCATATATGTGACAAATCTCACAGAAGTAGTTACCAAACACAGCATCACACTTTATACACACATTATGTGCCTATAAAATAATAACAATGATAAATATAAATAACAATAATAATAACAACAACAACAATGATAATAATAATGATGATAATAATAATAACAACAACAATATAACTATTCATCAAATATTATTGATTCTAATTGCATGTTTGCTGGAGAGTTATAGTACTCAAGTCTGCCATTTGATTAATTCAATTGTCTGATTGGGTCACCAGTTAATTTTGAAAAATGTAAGCTCCTAGAAATTGAAAGTGACTCCAAACCTGGCATACTTGACCCACCAAATGCCTCTATTTAAAGTGCAAGAATTATTTTACAGTAAATAAATAAACATTGGACTATGCAGGCAGGACTAAACTTGATGCTCATTCACGTAGTGATCATGTGATCAAACATTCTTTCAACAAATTATAATGTATCTGGTAAGTTTTTTGCTAGTTGGTTCTATAGCATTTGAAATTTTACATTATTTGCACATGCATCAAAGCTTTCTTATATAGTATAGTCATTTAGTGTATAGCAAAGAAAAATGTTCAGTCATGCAAATTAATTCAAACTGGCATTCATATCTACAAAGCAAAAAAAAATTAAATTTAAAACAGAACCACATCATAAACATGACATCACATTTACAGTAACTTATAAAGTAGGAATTCTTACTGGTTGTCTTGTGGAACATTTACGGCATATGACCTCCTTCACTTTAAATCGATTAATCTTATGAGTTACTTCCTCTTCATCATGGCAGAATCGGCACTTGTATACCTTATTACAGCATGGCGACTAGAACACACATTAATGACAACAGTTCTTGCTAACTCAAACTATTAGAGAGCTGTAACTACAACCAATAATCAGATTACCCCAAGTGAGTCGTGCGTGCATAGTGCACAGGAAGTATTTCTCACATTCAACAACACTTATCTCAAAGCATGGTGTCAAGTTGAATGTATGAAGTAGTAAAGATAAACAACACTTTTCCAGTAGGCTTGTGTGATGTGATAATCATTATGTGTTTGGTCTAATCTATTACCTGTAATAATAATTCTGTAAATGACTCAATTTTGTACCAGAAGCACATCAAAAAAAGTGCAGTACTGATGAAGTTGTAAAGAACATCACATACAGAATTAGGTTAACAGTGAATAGGTGCACAATCATATAACTTAGATGCTCATATCAAAACTTTATTAATATAAAACTCAAAAAAAAAAAAAAAAAAAAAAAGAGGGTTAAATGGAATAGCCAGTGGTTAAGTGAGACTGAAGAATATAGCATGTTTTTCTTAAGTTGTTCTCTAAATAATAGTTAGGCGCTGCCTCAGGGGGAACTACTGCTTTCAGGGTCCCAAAGGTCTTACGCTGGTCCTGAGTGCGAGGGTGCCACACTTAGGGCCTGAGGGATCCTAAATCTGGTAGATCACGACGGCTGCGCAGCGCCTAACTAACTTAGAACATAGCAACTGTTCCTAACAATGTCATCAATGGTGAAGCACATCGCGTCACGAATGTTGAGCATAGCAACCTTTCCTAACAACGCTATTGGAGGGACTCTACATATAGAAGCCCCCTGCCCTGGAGATGGGGGCACTACATGTAGAATCACTCCCTGAAGGACCTAAATAATAGTTAGGCGCTGCTTCAGAGGGAACTACTGTATTTAGGGTCCCTGAAGGCTCTTGATTGTAGCGTCCCAAGCGCAGCGAGGGCTCTACACTTAGGCCCTGAGGGACCCTAAAAACAGTAGTTAACGACTGCCGCGCAGCGCTTAACTAATTTAGAACCTATCAACAGTTCCTAACAAAACTACACCAGCTATGTTCTAAGGGATTTTAAGTCCCTCTGTCACAATACTAAAACTACACCAGCTACGTATGTATGTTCTAAAGACTTACTGTGGGCTATGCATAGCCCCTACAGCAATAATTGATAGACTACAGCATAAGTACGCCAACATAAAGTGAGCATACCACTGGAAATCAACAGACTACAGGATCAGTAGGGCAACATGAAGTGAGCACACCACTGGACATCAACAGACTACAGGATCAGTAGGGCAACATGAAGTGAGCATACCACTGGACATCAACGGACTACAGGATCAGTAGGGCAACATGAAGTGAGCATACCATTGGACATCAACAGACTACAGGATCAGTAGGGCAACATGAAGTGAGCACACCACTGGAAATCAACAGACTACAGGATCAGTAGGGCAACATGAAGTGAGCACACCACTGGAAATCAACAGACTACAGGATCAGTAGGGCAACATGAAGTGAGCACACCACTGGAAATCAACAGACTACAGGATCAGTAGGGCAACATGAAGTGAGCACACCACTGGAAATCAACAGACTACAGGATCAG
>WLWI01004933.1_pt1 | contig 11188 bp, 7 predicted proteins | sample 6701501 | NCBI WGS metagenome assembly WLWI01 (sample SAMN12718690, study PRJNA515312) | sponge metagenome | isolation source: marine sponge | host: Mycale hentscheli | place: New Zealand: South Island, Marlborough, Capsize Point | collected 2014-11-01
ATAGAAGAATAATGGGTAAGCTCATAAGAATAATAGGTAGGATTTAGGAGAATAATAGGTAAGACTAGGCAGCATAAAAGAATAGAATAATAGGCAAAAATATTAGCATAATTGGGCAAGGCCTAGCTACGAATAGCTGTTAGGCTAGCAATGATTTATTCTGGACGTATCCAGACACAAATCACAAGCACGAGGTACAAGACTAACTGACTGACAAACGTGGTACACAGCTTAAATACATATACATGACCACACCTACAATTGACACAAACACTCTAAAGTTCCTGTACTACAACGTATGCATCACACTTAGCATGCACGAACCTACAATTAATCTAAATATAATTACACACGACACCAATCAACACACATCTAGCTACATGACTTGCACAAACATCATAATGAACATGCTAATAAATAAAATAAACATAACAATGTTCAGTCTTTGGGCATGTCGATGACACGCCTACAATTAGCTATTAGCTAATTCTCTATAATCAATGAACAGACTAACACATCAATTTTTTCTTTGCCAAGTAACAGATGCACAACACCAAAAATATGAACAGATTAAAGACATTGCCATATTCAAGAAATTGATTTATCAAACAAAGTTTTTATTAGTGCATGTATTTGTAATTTGGACGTGACAATTAAAACTTATCTGATATCCTGGTTTTCTATTTTTAGAATTCGAAATATATAGATCAGATTAAATTTGCTGATAACCTGTTCTATATTTATAGATTTGGTGATTAGCTGGCCACACAAGCACTCTCAAATAATTGGATAGAATTGCCTCCAAAGAGTCTTCTTGTGCAGAAATTACGAGCATCATTAAATGTAGCTATACTCAACATCTATTTGCATTGGGGTCATACAAATACACAAATACACATTATCTCGATTGTTGTGATTTCTTTTCATTATCTACTGCTGAATTAGCACGATATACAAAGAGTTCAGTTCTTATTTTATACACAGTAGTGTGTCCATGGCTGATTGATTATTGTTTACCAAGGATACTTGCCACATTACATTGCATAATTATTTTGTTATGTCAAAGTCTTATCTTCAGGAACAATTGCATGGACAACTTGCTTTACAGCCTCAATTTATAAATAATTAATTACTGGTATTTTACTGGATAACTTGTTTGTCTGTAGTGAATGCCTTAGCAAACACATGCATTATTATATCAAAAAAATTAGCTATATCTGCACAACTCATCTAGAACAATTTTAGACCACCTGTACTTTATAGAATCTCAATGTTAACAGGAACTTCATATAAAAAAAAAAAGTTGGAAATTAACAATGCATTTGGGTCATAACTATCACTCATGATCAAATCTTTTAGTCTGTATAATCTTTCAGGAATATGTTTATGTGAAGATTGAAGATCGTCAACTGTTACATTTTTTATTTATATATTTGATTGGTTAGTACTAGTGGAATCAATCAAGAAGAACGTTACCTGAAAAATTTGTAACCAACTAAGTGTGTGACTTGTCAATAGTACAGTAATGATCTTCAATCATATTGACATAAGCTTCTTATTCCTGAAATATTGAGATATGGCATAATCAACATTTAATTAGGCAAAAAAATTGGCAAAAAAGTTTGCCATTATACAAACGTAAATGATAGCATTGTTATAATTAATAATGTATAGCTATAATGAATCAACTTCAGTAACAGCTAAATATGGGATTAGTTAGGTCAAAGTTGTGCATGATTTTGAAAAGATACAATGACTGTGATTCCATTCTTAACTTCATGAGTAGGACTAGAACATTAACTTCAAATAAACTAAGTTATTGCAACCTATATATATATATTATATATATATATATATATATATATATAATATATATATATATAATATATATATAATAATATTATAATATATAATTATTATGTATAAATATTATATATATATATATATATAATATAATATAATAATATAATTATATATATAATATTCACTTATGTCTATTATACAAGAATTTCTCTACGGATAGTGATATGTGTATGAGTAATAGCATGGTAACCGTAATAGCACGAGTAACGTGGTTGAAGACGAAGCGAGTGCTATTTCAATTGCTTTACGAGTGTTATTGATCCCAGGTTACCCGTGCTATCATCACTCGCTAATAGTAGGCCAGCTGTTTAAAAAGTCATTTGCAATTGTAGTTATATTATATCGTTCACTCACTATCTCCTTATTTCAGGATTAGCTTCCGCTAAAACTTCGTTGTCAACGTGAGGCTGCTCCACCTGATCCGTTGAAAAACATTCCGTCTAATACGGGTAGAGCTTCAGTTTCCAAGGTTAACACTGCACGCGTGCGCACTTACCCGTACTATTTCATTTAGCTACCGAGGTATTCATTTAGCTACCGATGTATTCACTTAGTTCCACTTAGTTACCGAGGTATTTCAATTAGTTACGCGCTATTTCACTTTCCCCGTGTGATTTCAATTGAACAGCGATTTTTCCCCATACATTTTTGAATGGGCAACTTATGGTACCTCGGTAACTAAGTGGAAACTAAGTGAAATACCTCGGTAGCTAAGTGAAATAGTATGGGTAAGTGCGCACGCGTAGAGCGTTAACCTTGGAAACGTACAGTTCGAGTTGAAATAACACTCGGCTTCGCCTCGTGCTATAACCGTGCTATTACTCATACTTATAGCATGGTGCTATAGCTACTATATAAGATCTGGGCAACCTTGCCGTCTCTCAAATTCGTAGTTTCTTGCAATAAACAACTTCCAATCTCCACCAGTACCAAAGATCATTTATCTCTTGAGATAGATTGCAACTTGTTGGTATAACTAAAGAAATAAGTAATATTAAATTAAAAAATAGAACAAATAAACAAATAAATAAATTTAAAAAAAATAAAATAAATTAAAAAAAAAAAAATAAATAAATAAAGAAGCAAGCAAATAAACAAACAAATAAACCAATTAATTAATAAATTTATTTATTTATTTGTTAAATAAATATTTATTTATTTATTAAATAAATATTTATTTATTAAATAAATATTTATTTATTTATTTTTATTTATTTAGTTAGTTTTATTTATTAATTAATTCATTTTTAATTATTTATTTAGTTTTATTTATTCATTTTTTATTTATTTATTTCTATTTTATTTATTAATTTATTTATTTAATTTTTTTTTCAAAAGATTAATAGCCTACGTCAATTCGTTATTCATTTAGCTATTTTTTAGCTTGTTTTATGTGTTCTTTGCTCTATTATTTTACTTTATTTTAATTTTTTTTAATCATTCATCCATTCATTCATTCATTCATTCACTTACTCCTCATTTATTCATTTAATTATTCATGTATATATTTTTATTTACTTGCTTTTTATTTACTCACTTATTTGTGCATTAATTATATATAATATATATTATATTTTTGATGCATTGCTTGGGCTGAGTCATAGCATTGATACCTTTACTGTCAAATTTAGTCCCTGTTATTGGAAAGGTGTGGTAGTCTACATGAACTTTGTCAGATGTGGTTTCTGATTACCTGCGCTATTCACGTGGTGTGTTTCCGGTTCGTGAATATCTAAATCTCGCTTGAATCAATCGAACTGCGGGATAAGATTTCCAATATGTTTAGGCGTACAACAGCGCTTCACTACGCGCTACTATACTTACTCTATCTCGCTCCATTACTTTTGGTAAGGCGGGTGGCGATTCTCAGTTACTGGTTTGCCATTGTTCAATGCTGTTAGTATAATTGTAATAGCGAAATATTGGTCAGCTAGCTATGTTGGTGCTTGTTAACAAATAGCTAACTAGACTGTACTAATTGAACATTTACTGTAGCATATAGAACAACAGCAAAACATTATTGTTTTTCCTATTGATTCCAGTGGCAAATCAAACCTGCCTCAGAGAAGCTGGTGCAGCAGATCCTCCATTTACAGATGATAACAGAAACCCAGTCCTACCCAGTGGTACATTTGGAATGTTAGCTATTATACCTACATACACATTCAACTGCTGTGCCTATGTGACTGAATGGAGGACCATAGTGCAACCAGGTGGAGGAGGACATCGTGATGATGTGTACAGTGTTGGCTTTCAAGTGTATAGACCTTCAGCTGAGGGCAATGAGTGCTACTATCAAGTGGGAATGAATAATTTTGCTACTGTGACTGTAACTGATGGTTACATCACAGAACCAGTCCAGCCATCTGATTATATCTCAGTCCAGCCTGGAGATATAGTAGGCATTAGTGTAGCCAGTACTAATGGTGGTGATGAGGGAGTACAGCTAGAGGAACCCCTGAACAACAACAAAGTGTACTATATCTCAAGCTACTCTATAGTGGCTAATCCTGGTTGTTTTTTCTCCCTCAATGGAAGCAGTGTGTTCACTATGACGATGGCAGCTCCTATGCTCAGTGTCACTTTGGGTAAGTCAGTCAGTTAAATGGCAATAGCACTAAGAGGGTGCTGACCGTGTGCTGAAAATCTTAGATTAACACATGTACTGCTCAAATAATCTGCAAATACTCATTCATATGGGTTTTGTGTGTTAAATACAGCCGAATTTCCTTGTCCAACACCTTCCATTACAATGCCTATCACGGATTCAGAACTCAACGGGCAACTAACAACCAATCCCACAAATACTTCAGGAATTGATCCCACAGGTAGCGCTGGCACTTCTTCACATACCAATTTAACTTTCACCACCCATAATACAGTCGTAATGGCTAGTATATTGATTATGTACCAAGTAGGTGTAACTGTAAAGAGTATACATATTCTAAAGTTTTTTGCTTTTCAATTTTTTGTAATTAAGTGAAAAAAAAAAAATTAGCATAATTTGCAATAATGTTATAGCTATATTATAGCCATAACATTTATTTAATCTTTAGTGTTGCTTTATTGTGTGAATATTACAATTATTTTGATTGAGACATTAAGGTATATTAAATTAATTTAAAAGTAATGCAGAAAAACTAATATACAGTTTAGTTCATGATAATCAAGTTTATAGCTATAGAAAAAAATTAGAAATATTAATTTTGCTTTCGTATAAACCTTCAGTAATGTTTGATTTTATACTTTATAATATGTTACCACACAAGAAGTTACCACGAATGACAGGACCACTACTGTCAATGTCCTGCAAACACAGTCAGTATCACCAGAAAACTCATCAATGCATGCTTTATGGGGTGGAGGATTAGCTGTAGCTCTACTGGTTATAACTGTAGTCTTTACAGTTATTATTATATGGGTCATTATTATCAAGAAGAACAAGATGTCACCCACAACAAAAGAAACTGAGATCTACCAGCAAACTGTGAACGTAGCATATCAGCAAAAACCTTTGCAGCAAGATATCCATTTAACAGAGAATGATTCATACCGTCAGGAGCAAATTGTCTTATCTGAAAATGTTTCATATGAACCAGTGAAGGATCCAAGTGTCAATCCAACTGACAATACATTATATGAACAACTATCTATGGATCAAAATATGAAATTAACAGAAAATTGCTCATATATGCAGAAATCCCATGACCATGGTATTGTTCTAACCGAAAATATTTCTTACCAACAACAATTCCTCAAGAAAGGTATTTGCAAATACATTGTTAATCAATATCTTACAGTCTTAATATGCTCACATTTCTGTACTTTTTGTTGTACGTTTGGTACTATATAAGACGGTAACAAAATGGCAGCAAAAAGTTCAGCTGGTGATTGTGCAGACTCTGAATATTGGGAAGTTGGAGAACTACTGAGAGGAAGCCATTGAGAATAATTCACTCTGACTCAAACAAGTAAAGTCGAGTGCTAGTTAGAACAACCACCTTCAAATATTCACATAATTAGATAGAATGGAGTAATTATTGTTGCATTAGCTATTAGCTAATTCTCTATAATCAATGAACAGACTAACACATCAATTTTTTCTTTGCCTTGTAACAGATGCACAACACAAAAAATATTAACAGATTTAAAGAGATTGCCATGTTCAAGAAATTGATTTATCAAACAAAGTTTTTATCAAAGCATAATATATTACTTATTGACAGGTTGTAATTTGGACATGACAATTAAAAATTATCTGATAACCTGGTTTTCTATTTTTAGAATTTGAAATATATAGATCAGATTAAATTTGCTGATAACCTGTTTATAGATTTGGTGACTAGCTGGCCGCACAAGCACTCTCAAATAATTGGATAGAATTGCCTCCAAACAGTCTTCTTGTGCAGAAATTACATACATCATTAAATGTACTCAACATAAAAAATGTAGCATTTGCTGTGTATTATTTGCATTTGTCATTTATGTTTTAATGATCATGTGACATCTAATTGTTATGACGCAGTGTGACAAGTCTTAATGTATATTTGTCAGTGTAACTGTTAAGGTAGCTAGCTAGTCGAAGCTAATAGTAGGATGCTACAGATTATGTTGAAAACAACTGTTGCCTCCTAATTCAAAAATATAATTGAATTAGTTGTGCTGTACATTATACAATCACAAACAGTTTACACATGGAAGATGAATTAGAATTGGGTAATTCTTGCTATCCTCAATTAATTAAATAATTAGTGGTCTTTTAAATATTCTTACAAGCTTATCACTCAATGAAAATTGAACGAATGTAGGAACTAACTAGGGTGATTTGGGGAGGGGGGCAGGGGGAATATTGGGGACACATGCTTTCCAATATTTGAACTTCTTTAGTGTATATAGACAGAATTACTTTACCATAATTTTGAGACTGAAGATAGTACAATTAAATAATCTGAATGTTGCCAAAAAAATTTTGTGAATGAGTAGGGGGAGTTCATTAATTCAATTTGGAGATAATCAATAGTCATATACTTATAACTGACTGAAAAAGCTTTGCATGAAGACACACTCCCTGTAGTAAGTATATCTTGGTGCTTCTCATGTTTTTAAAACAATAAATAGTGTCATATAGGAACCAATCAGAGTCATACAAACACACAAATACACATTATCTCAATTGTTGTGATTTCTTCTTCAGTAGCTACTGCTGAATTAGCACCACAAAGAGTTCAGTTCATGCAGACTTAACACTTAAACAGCTTATTTTATGCATATGTAGTGGGTCCACGGCTGATTGTTTACAGTTTACTGAGGATAATTGCCACATTACATTGGACAATTATTTTTGTTATGTCCAAGTCTTATCTTTAGTATCAATTGCATGGCCATACTTGCTTCACAGCTCAAGTGCCTGCAGTGTGTAGCCAGATTCACAGCATTGCTGCTTCAATTATAATTAATTACTGGTATTTTACTGGATTACTTGTTCTTCTGTAGTGAATACCTTACCAAATACATGGACTATAATTACATAAAAAAAGGATATGTCTGCACAGCTCATCAAGAAGAATATTAGACCACCTGTTCTTTATTAGATCTCAATGTGTATGCTGATCAAATTTCTATTTCTGCCCTATGGAATATCTTATAGTAATGGAATTCAGAAGTATCAAATTTCTATTTCTTAGGACAGCTTCTTCTATAATAATACACAGGTGGTGTGTCCACAAATGAAAGTTGTGCATGATTTTGTAAAGATACAATGACTGTGGTTCCATTCTTAACTTCATGATGAGTAGGGATAGAACATTAACTTCAGATAAACTAAGTTATTGCGACATTTATATATATATATATATATATATATATATAATAATTATTTATTTGGCTTTATTATACAAGAAGTTCTCTACAGACAGTGATATGTAGAGCTACAACAAGGTGCTGTACTATATAAGATCTGGGCAACCTTGCCATCTCTCAAATTCGTAGTTTCTTGCTTCCAGTCTCCACCAGTAGGACCAAAGATCATTTATCTCGATTGTAACTTGTTGGTATAACTTAACAAATAAGTAATACTAAATAAAAAAATAAAAATAATAAAAAATAAATAAACAAATAAGCAAACAAACAAACAAATTAATTAATTAATTTATTTATTTATTTATTTATTTATTAAATAAATAAATATTTATTTATTTATTTATTAAATAAATAAATATTTATTTATTTTTATTTATTTATTTATTTATTTATTCATTTTTTATTTATTTCTATTTATTAATTTTTATTACTTTTTTTCAAAAGATTAATAGCTTACGTCAATATTCATTTATTTGTTTTAGGGGCTTGCTTTTATGTGTTCTTTGGTTTATTATTTTACTGTATTTTAATTTTTTTAATCATTCATGCATTCATTTATTCATTCATTCACTTACTTCTTCCTCATTTATTCATTTAATTATTCACTTATATATTTTATTTACTTGCTTTTTATTTACTCACTTATATGTATTATATTTTTGATGCATTGTTTGGGCTGAGTCATAGCATCAATACCTTCTCTGTCAAATTCAGTCCCAACACTTGTTATTGGAAAGGTGCGGTGGTCTACATGAACTGCGCTATTCACGTGGTGTGTTTCCGGTTTGTGAATATCTAGCTAAATCTAGCTATAAAAGTTGAATCAATCGAACTGCGGGATAAGATTTCCAATATGTTTAGGCGTACAACAGTGGTTCACTACGCGCTACTACTTACTCTATCACGCTCCATTACTTTTGGTAAGGTGGGAGGCGATTCTCAGTTACTGGTTTGCCATTGTTCAATGCTGTTAAAAAACATTATTGTTTTTCCTATTGATTCCAGTGGCAAATCAAACCTGCCTCAGAGAAGCTGGTGGAGCAGATCCTCCATTTACAGATGATAACAACAACCCAGTCATACCCAGTGGTACATCTGAGGGAGTTTTTGCTATTATACCTACATACACATTCAACTGCTGTGCCTATGTGACTGAATGGGGGACCATAGTGCAACCAGGTGGATCAAATCATCGTGATAATGTATACAGTGTTGGCTTTCAAGTGTACAGACCTTCAGCTGAGGGCAATGAGTGCTACTATCAAGTGGGAATGAATGATTTTGCTACTGTGACTGTAACTGATGGTTTCATCACAGAACCAGTCCAGCCACCTGATTATATCTCAGTCCAGCCTGGAGATATAGTAGGCATTAGTGTAGCCAGTACTAATGGTGGTAATGAGGGAGTACAGCTAAAGGAACCCCTGAACAACAACAAAGTGTACTATATCTCAAGCTACTCTATAGTGGCTAATCCTGGTTGTTTTTTCTCCCTCCATGGAAGCAGTGAGTTCACTATGAGGATGGCAGCTCCTATGCTCAATGTCACTTTGGGTAAGTCAGCCAGTTAAATGGCAATAGCACTAAGAGGGTGTATGAATGATCTTGGTGGCTGACAGTGTGCTGAAAATCTTAGATTAACACATGTACTGCTCAAAAAATCTGCAAATACTCATTCATATGGGTTTTGTGTGTTAAATACAGCCGAATTTCCTTGTCCAACACCTTCCATTGCAATGCCTATCACGGATTCAGAACTCAACGGGCAATCAACAACCAATCCCATAAATACTTCAGGAACTGATCCCACAGGCAGCGCTGGCACTTCTTCACATACCAATTTAATTTTTACCACCCATAATACAGTCCTTGGATCTGCAGAGACTGGAAATATTGTTGTAGGTGTGGCTGCTGGTGTAGTCATTCTATTGGTGGCCATTGTGGGAGGGGCAACAGCTTTGATAATTGTAATTATTGTCAGGAGAAGAAAGAAAAAGGGTAACCAGGAAAATAACTTGGAATTGTTTAACCCTAACTACACATATGACGGTGAGTACAAGTGAAATACTCCATGTGTGGGTAAAGGTGGTGTAGGGTTACATTGTCATTTACACCGCTGGATTAGAACGGCAGGGATGCATTATGTCATTCCTGATTCAGCCATCCCGTGTGCTTCACTCCTAGGCTCTTGTGATTTAACTGTGGCAGCTGTGATTCATGATACTGACAAGTTCAATGATATCACATTATTATCGTGCAGGAACTAGAAGGCAAAAGAAAACTGATGATGATGAGACCCTATATCATGCAGTAGGGCCACGCCCTCAAACTGCTAATACCAATCCTGGATCTCCTTCCATTAGCCAAGAATCTGGCAACAAAATTAGTGGTGTCTATGATGAGCCTCATTTAGATAACTCAGTCTATGACGATCCCACCTTGCCAAACTTTAGGGTACGTAACATAGAGTACAGTGCAGTTAGTTAGTCTGTAAAATTATGCTCTTTATACGTTACAATTTTAGAGACAGGACACCAGACAAAACATGGGCTTGTTTGAAGAAGTAGGATATTATGTGCCCACTTTAGTAAGTTACAACATAGATTATGTCATTGTGTTTGTGTGTATATGATATGAAAAGGAATAGTATATAATATTAACAACAGTACCAACAACAACAACAAAAAACAATGACAACAAACAACCACAACAACTTGCATATATGCCAAAGTTTATACGGCAAGATTATAGAATACACCATTTTAGTTTACCTGGAAGACAGAGACTATGGCCATGGAGATTATGGTTCTTATTAAATTGTATCTCTATAATAATTTAATTATCTCAATCTGACATATCCTGAGATGTGTTAGATTTCTGTGTAGTTGTTGCCTAAGTAAGCTACAGTGTGTATATATAATATATATATATATATATTATATAATTATAATTGGCTGTTCAACCGGAGAAAACTTCAGCTAATAATATATTTACTATTAGCACTATTTGTCATTATTATAGATCACTGCAATCTGGTTAATTTAAGGCTGGATATTTTCCATATACACTGCTTTCTAGTCTCACATAGTTAAATTAACCAATAAATGTTTTCATTGTGTGCTTAGGAAGAACGATCTGATGCAGGATTAAAACTCTATGATAGTACACCAGTAAGTTCATTTAAAGTATGTAAATGAATAGCAAATAGCTGTGTATTGCAAAAAAGAAGCAGAAGTGGAGGTGGCACGGGGTAGAAGTGGGAGAAGTGGAGGTGGCAGGGGGGTAGAGGTGGGAGAAGTGGAGGTGGCAGGGGGTAGAGGTGGGAGAAGTGGAGGTGGCAGAGGTGGGAGTTAACATAATAAAAATGCAAGGAGCTAATTCTAATTTTCCATAGAAGTATTAGTCTATTTGTGAAAATGTCCATTTTGCACATAACTTATGATTGTGATGATTAGATCTTGTTCTG
>WLWI01004934.1_pt1 | contig 11186 bp, 7 predicted proteins | sample 6701501 | NCBI WGS metagenome assembly WLWI01 (sample SAMN12718690, study PRJNA515312) | sponge metagenome | isolation source: marine sponge | host: Mycale hentscheli | place: New Zealand: South Island, Marlborough, Capsize Point | collected 2014-11-01
TTCTCAGTGGAATAGCAGCAAGCCCTTCTCTAGGCTAGACCTAGCCAAAGTGACCTTTGGAGGGCCCTTTTCTACATGTCAAGTAGAAGATGTCAAGATGTTTTGGCAAATAGTGCTCATTTTCTTAACAGCATCCATGTATGGGAGTTTAGTCATTTATATACATCAAACTGAGCAAAAACTGAGCTTGCACCTAAAAAGAGATTCCTCAAGTATTTTTGGAGACTCCATCAGTGAGTGTTTGTCAATAGCTTCAGTCGATGGATCTGGATCAATTTTTATAATAATATGTATACCACTCGTTGAGGCTACTATATGTTCTTGCTTTAAAAGGTTTCCTAGAATTCCACTGCTCAAGAAAGCTCTTGTTGGAATGCTGGTTGTCTTACTTGGTGTGATAACATATGGAATTTTAGAAACAGTGGCCCATTACAATAACGTCAACCAGGAGTATATCAACACTACCTGTGTGTTAGATTTAGATGTCAGCAATTCCAATAGGAGCACCCAACTCTCACTGAGCTATGTGTGGATTGCCGTACCAAACACTGTGTACAGTTTAGGAGAGTACATACTTTTAGTAGTGGCACTGGAGTTTCTATGCGCCCAGTCACCTTCCTCAATGAAAGGACTTCTAATAGGGTTGTTGTTCGGAATTGTGGGTCTCACGTCCATCATTAATATAGCCTGGTTGCAGCTTGTAAAGTATGAATCCAAGAAGTGGTCCTCTGGCTCCAATGTGGGATGTGGGACACTCTATATTTTTATTGTTGCTGGTGTGTTACTTGGGGCTACACTATGTTATTGCATCGTCACCAGGTTTTACAAGAAGAGAGAAAGAACTGAAGATCAGGATTCATACTCTTCGCACTATTACTGACAGTTTTATCCATAATTTTTTATAGAGATTAAACGAACAAATATTGTCATTATTGTTTTATGTTTGGTTATGCAATACATAAAGTAGATTGTGTTGTGTGGTGGTATAAAGAAAGATATTGAATTCAGAGTCACCTTAAGAAACAGTATAAACTTTATTCCTGTAACATCGAAACTTATAGAGAGTTTTGCATGACCTGATATAAGAAAGAAATCTACTACTTCATATTCACTTGCTCACTGACATGCACTAGTTCCTAATAAACACCCTGGATATCTGGTCATCTATCCCCTGAATTAATTCTAAAGCTATCTCAAATGTATTCTAGGGGAGATTGGGGTGCAGGTGTATCCAGTCTATATAAAACTAGCTAGTCAATACACTTACACTGAAAAACAAACAAACAAACAAACTTAACAACAATAAGTTTCTGTTCTTGTAATCAATGTTCAACTACAATTTAGATAACGGTGTATTGCATAGTTGGAAAGAACAAATTGAAGCATAAAGCTAGATTTAGGAGTGAGGCCTCCAGATAGAAATGACTCGAACTTTGGCTATATGCTTCAACCCTTGAAGATATTGAAAAAGTTTCTGGTCAGTTTCCACATAAAGTGGTGTTAGGGCTAGGCCCCAGGCACAGAACTTGCACACAACAACCGAGATATCCCCAGAGCTTCGAGATGGTGATAATTGGATTTATGAAAACCCACAGTGGATCCCATACAAACTTAATTGTTATTGACACTGAACACTGACTAATTTATTGTTTAACATTTACATGTCCATATATGTTTGTGTGTTTGTCATGTTTGCTATAAAAGACCTACCCAGACTCACTGCAGTTCAGTCTAGCAATTGTTAGAATGGCTGAACTCATTGATTTGTGTACACTACTTGAACCATTCGAATTATATTTAACCACATTGCTGAGAATTCAGGCAACTAGACCCTTTGTGACTGGCAAAGAATCCTCATGGCGGACGACCACTGTCAAAAGGAGTTTTGACGGAATTACAAACATTAAGCTGACACATGTACTATTCATTTTTTTAAATATTGCGCCAGAATTTTATCCTGGACAACTAATTACTACATATTTGATAAATTATAGTAAACTATAGGATACTATGTGAGGCATTTTGACCTGGGACCACAATGTAGTGATCAACAATGAGTCTGTGAGTCAGAATAATCAATTAGATGTAGAAAGAAAAGTAAATATGTTAACAAAAACATGTAATAATAATGATACAGGGCATTTGAAAGCACTCTGTTATTATTACTATTAATATTATTATTATTATTATTATTATTATTATAATTATTATTACTCGTACTTCATTATTTACTTTTTATTCTTTAATTGTTTTTTCAGATGCTAGACTAGTCCTGCTGGGAAGAATAGCAAGTTTGGCATATACTTCAGATAAATTAGTCAAACCAAGCCATCCTTTAATATGTAAATTAGTATGTACTAACCAGTCCTTCTGGGTAACTTAGCAATTTTTGACCAACATTGAAGGTAGAACCAGGACACTCCTTCCCGAGGTAAATTAACAAAACTAGCTGTACCTAGGCTAACTTTTTAGGTCAACTATGAAGTTAAACTAACCATTACTGTATTAACTCTATAAGTCTATTGAATCAGGGTAAACCTACTGGTTTATTTCAGAAATTTGTGATCAAACAGATCTCAGTTAATTCTTCATGCAAAAGAAAGCTTGAGTTCTCTGACATGAGTGCAGTGGAAGATACCGAAAGTGCTTTTTTCCTGTGCATGGTACCATCACATTTCTATATATCCAAAGAAAGGCTGCCTGGCTGTTACATTACTCCAGATAATTTTTGTTGTACTTCACAGTTGTCTAGCTTACTTGCATGAAATCTACTTTGACGATTCCCTATTCTTTTATTACAAGCACATCAATGCCTGAAAGCATAATGTTCCTAGCTATCTAATACATACAATAAACTTATTATAAAACTACTAGTATAAAAAATGTTAAAACATGGTAGCTAGCTAGTTTAAAGAAATAATTTTCTCTTAAGAGCTAATTGGCTATTGATAGCAAACATGTGTTCATTGAACTCTCATGACTGTCTCTTGTGTTGTAAGTGTCAAAATACAAATAATCTATTTTACCCGTAACATGATAACTGAATGCAATATCAAAGCCCAATGAAAGATTTGTCATGACAACAATGACTAGAATGCGAAAAAAGGTTTTCACATGCTCAACTTTCTCAGCAGTAAAAGGTCCTTCGTATTTAGTCTTTCCTAAGTCAATTCTAGAGTATGGATTGTCATAGCAATATGTGAATGCACTTCTAAGTCATGGATGTTTGCTTTTGTAGTAATATTTCACAACATCATAGATTTCTTTCAAGGGATTTAAACTCACTGGCTCTTTAATGAGGACACCATTTGTAAGACAATCTACATACAAATGGCTGCAGTTAGAAGCAGAGGAAAAATCAACCTGGCCATTGGCTCATATTGTGAACAAATACATTCATTTAGTAGAGAGTGAAAGAGACTGCTGAATGATAAAGCCACACAAACCAGCTGGCACAAGCAGATATATCAGCAGAAGATCCATCAAACAACTGGTCAGTTGTAAACTGTACAATAGAAGACAGAGTACTGGACAGAGAGAATGACAAAATGATAACTGTAACTATTACTATTGGGTCTCTTATCTGAGCTTGCACTGCAGTGAGAACACAGTCAAACCAAATGTTGGTTATACTTGACAGCCATAATACTACAAGAGATCTCCTTATTAGTTTATATCTTGTCCACCACACATCAGCCAACAAACCAAAAACTGGACAGAACAGAAGTGAGCCACAAAATATATACACAGACACGGAGTTTGTCTTGAAGTATCTGAAAGAGGGGTTAACAAAGAACTGAAGTACAGTAGTAAGTGTAAAGATCCATAAAAGAGCTACAAGTAAATTCTTGTTTCTAAAGAGAGTGAATATTTTTCCAGAAACCAATGGAGACACCATTGTAGAAATGAAGACAAACACACTGAATAGGTGAAGCTTCAACAGGTGTTTCCTTACTGTGTTATTTTGAAAGTTATACTTTCAGAAAAAACTTTTGAATAAGTATTTGTGTATCACTGCAGTAAGTGTAAATATCCATAGAAGAGCTACAAGTAAATTCTTGTTTCCACAAACCAATGAAGAGAGCATCGTAGAAATGAAGACAAACACTCTGAATAGGTGAAGCTTCAACTGGTGTTTGCTTACTGTGTTATTTTTAAAGTTATACTTTCAGAATAAACTTTTGGATCTAAGTATTTGTGTATCACTGTATATACTATTACAAATCTACAACTGAGCCCAGTATCATTCTACAACTGAGCCCAGTATCATTCTACAACTGAGCCCAGTATCATTCTACAACTGAGCCCAGTATCATTCTACAACTGAGCCCAGTATCATTCTACAACTGAGCCCGGTATCATTCTTCAACTGAGCTTGGTGGTTTCATTCTATGGCAGGAATTGTTAGGTGACATACATCAATTATTAATTCACTTTGCATACCAAACAATGTAAGTATATTATAACTAATTCTGTTTTTTGGTGTGGTCATTACACAAAGAGTGGGTGTCCATCTTGCACAAGACCATGTAATTTAAAAGTAATTGTACGCTCAAACTCCCCCTATCCAGACTCCCCAGTTCTGGGCATTCCCCTCTACCAGGCACCCCCAACTGAATTATAGGTGTAGTAAGGATGACCAGCTGGTCCTGGTCCATCAAGTATACAGTGTATGTATGTACTGAGAGTAATAGAATCAACTTACAGCTGCTGGTTTGAGTAAAGGATACAGTAAATTTACAGCAGCTGGATTATCTTCCCCAGCTCACAAGGTGAAAAGCTGTAGTTGTCAGCTCTACAAACTGGCATGTTAATTTCAAATTGACATGAAGTGTACAAAAGATTGTCATGTTAGGCAACTAGCTTGACTACATTTGTAATGGACAACAATTTGTAATGGACAACAATTTTAAAATCTTGCCTGTCAATGTCTTGACAATTTAGTGCAAATTATAAGAAAATTCCTTGACAATGACCTGTTAATTTTGTCAATTATGAGCAACTGACTAGATAATTTTTTTGCTAACTTTAGTAAACTGGCTTGTTGTTATCAGACTACTCATGACCAATTGCTTTTAAAATTTTGATAACTCTTCACAAACTTTTTGATCATTTTTTAAAATTAATACTAAATGAAACAAATGCTAAATAAATTTTATTACAATACAGTTATAATATAAAGTGTGTATTTGCTAATTGTCCTAACTCGTATACAGCTTATGGTTCAAATACAACGTCTTCAGTTCTGTATTACAAAAAAAAAGATACATTCTTCATTCCTAGAATAGATAAAGGTAAATCACAATTTTAATAATTACTATAAGGTGTGGTATATTGAGTTTTGTTTTACTCAGGTGTAAGATCACACTTTACCAAATGTTATGATAGCTACACTTTACCTAATGTTATGATAGCTACACTTTACCTAATGTTATGATAGCTTCACTTTACCTAATGTTATGATAGCTTCACTTTACCTAATGTTATGATAGCTTCACTTACCTAATGTTATGATTTCTTTACTTTACTAATGTTATGATAGCTTCACTTTACCTAATGTTATGGTAGCTTCACTTTACCTAATGTTATGATAGCTTCACTTACCTAATGTTATGATTTCTTTACTTTACTAATGTTATGATTTCTTTACTTTACCTAATGTTATGTTAGCTTCACTTTACCTAATGTTGTGATAGCTCACAGGTAAGTCACATACATAAATAATGTGTAGTTCAGTTTAGTGACTATCATATCTTTCCAGGATGATATCTTGGAAATGAAAGTTTGAGCAGTAGTTATAGCAGTAAGTGCTTTGAAATAAAAATCTTCCATTTTCTTGACATTTCTTTCCCATGAGACATCTTGTATATTCTTTTTACTGGAGATCAATGTCTCAATAAACCTCTTCTCAACCTGCCTTTTCAGCATGGACTCACTGAGTTTCTCTTCCAGCAGTGTAGGAAGATATTTTGGTAAGGAGGGAGGGGGGGGGGGGGGGGCTTCAAGGCTGTTTCTAGAGTGATTGCGTCCATGCACTTTAAATACTGCTCTGAAAAAAGGCCAACCCTAGTCTCACTTCACCATTTAAAGTAATCATACAATCACAGTTAGATGGATGCTGATGTGTATCAGATGTGTACTGCTGCAGTTAATAATTAATGTTAATAGCTAATCCTTCAACTCTTTGCCACACTATCACAGGCTAAAGATGGTATAGCCATGGCCACACCATCTGTAGCCTGTGCTGCCCCTGTTGACCTCCTTGTTAGCAACTGCTATATGGAACTGAGCACTTTTTTTTTAGCATGATGGCTTCCTTTCCTGAATGCATGAGTGTCTGCCTGCCTGCAGGGGTACTTCTGTAGTGCCAGCTAGAATGAGAAACCATGCAGTGAAATTCTTTTGAATCAGGCTAAAACTTCTTCTGGTACATTCCACTCAGTTCTATTTAAAGTGTACTGCTACAAAAGTGTAGTAGTAAGTTTGGAACAACTACTTAACAAACCTAACATGCATACATTAGGTGAGAAATGGAAAATTACGGAAAGAGATGATGTATTTACTGATATATGATGGAAGGGTATGGAAGTCTTTTTTGTATGACATGAATGGGCTGCCATTTCTAGCTGCACCTAACAACTATCTAGTGATCTTAAACTGTGATTGGTTTCAGCCATTCAAGCATACACAGTTTTCCATTGGTATTTTATATTTAGTCGTTGGAAACTTGCCCAGAGAGTTGCACTACAAACGTGAAAAATTTTGATTGTGGGTATAATGCCTGGACCCAATGAACCAAGCAAAGATATAAACACATATCTGGAGCCATTAGTAATAGAAATGGAGAAATTATGGAATGGAACTTCTATTACAGTAAATAACAAGACTATAGTAATCAGAGCAGCTATTTCTTGCCTAGCATGTGACATTCCTGCTGCAAGAAAAGTAGGTGGCTTTGTTGGTTATCGAGGTTTTCGTGGCTGCAATATTTGCTTGAAATCCTTTCCCACTCAGCAATTTGGGGATTATCCTGACTATTCTGGATTCAAAAAATCAGAATGGGAGCCAAGATCACATGCATTACATGTATGGTTTGGCAGAAAACACAAAACTGCTAAAACAGAGGTTCAGCGCAAAGCCATAGAAAATGAATATGGAGCCCGCTATTCCCTTCTTTATGAATTACCATATTATAATGCTATTTCTTTTTGTATTGTGGATCCTATGCATTGCTTGTTTTTAGGAATTTCTAAGACTTTTTTGAAAATATGGATTTCACATGACTTAATATCTGACCAACAGTTTTATACAGTCTAGAGTCAACCTAATGAAGTGCGCACCAGACATTGGACTCATTCCATATAAAAATTTTCTGGACTTAAAGCTGATCAATGGAAAAGTTAGACATTGTATTTTTCATTGTTCAAAGATGTTTTGCCTCAAAATCATTTAAAATTTTTTTACTGGAAGCTGAAAAATTGGTTGAAGAATTTTGCACCAAGTTTGAAGAATAGCTTAACCCCAAACATGCATTTGGCATCCCATCTCACTGACTGTATCAGAAACCATTGTCCTGCTTATGGCTTCTGGCTATTTGCTTTTGAACGTATGAATGGCATTGCCGGTTCTTTCCATACAAACACTCACAACACCGATACAAATTATTAGGAAACTCACAAGCATGCAATCAACCGACAGTAGTCTATGGCCTAGTGAATTCCAAAATGAATTTTCATCTTTGCTTCATGAGCATAAGAAAGGGACATTGTCTGATTTCAGTTTTCTTGACAAAAACGAAATTAAACCTCTCCGTCCAATATTTCAAAATGTTTTTGATGAAATCAAACTGGAAAGAATACATCGAGTTTTACACACCACCTATGACAGCAACAACTACCACATTGTGCGGTTGCACAAATACACTAATTCAATTGTCAATGGGGCCATCAAATTAGCATCAGAAAAATCTAGGTATGGAATTCTTCAAAGGTAATTGTTGATAATCAATTAGTTAAAATAATCCGATTTGTATGCTGCACAGTAATTGTAAGCTGTAGTAATTCTACTTCAACTGAGACCCACAGATTATGGCTAGCACAATGTGTGCCTTACATTCCACATCAGTGCCGTGGATGGTTTGGTTTTCCCACGCAAGTATGGGCAGCTACTTTACAAGATGATCTCAGATTTTATTATATTCAAAACATAACTGACGGAGTTGTTTTTGTTAAAACCAAGGTTTATTTTGGAAGAAACATTGGAGAAGATAGTGTTTTTGTCATTGATCCAATTCCTATTAACTGATCATATATTGTTATATCATTGTTATATTATTTGGTACAATACTTTACTTGCATGAACTTTATGTTTGAGAATTATGTAATTTTATCTGCATGACATAATGACTCAAATTACTTTTTCACTCAGGAAGGAGGTAGACATTCAATCTGGAGGGAAAAAGCAGGAGGACCCTAAATAACAGCTGCAAGAGAGCTAGCCAGCTAGCTGTAAATAGATGAATAGATGAAAATACAGCTGTTAAATTATAGACAAACAACTTAGGATGAGTCATGCTACATGTTATTTTAATTTGGTACAACACATTATCTTTGGCTGCTGATAACTAACTTTGGTAAATCACTTAGAAGGCTAAAGAATTAGCTTAGAAACACCTGTCACAAACACTGCATGCTACATCATGTACATACACCTAACTTAATGGCCCACAGATTCCTGGACCTAATAGACTGCACAATCTAACATATGTTCAAAGTGATTAAAAAAACAAAAAAAAAACAACCAGTTGGACCTTCAATTTTCATAGATACTTCAAGGTCAATTGCCCTATTTGTTATCTGTTGTTTAGGGGAAAAAATTGTTGACTTAATTCTAATAAAACAAAATTTTCAGCACATTGGCTCAGATCATAGGCACACCTACACTATAATTATGTAGGTGAGCCAATGGTTGCACAATTATGAGATAACCTTGCTTCCTGCCAATCCATATATAATCCTCCTGTAGTGTGTATTTTCCAGTTATATTAAAAAAAAAATTCCAGCACATTGGTGCAGCCACATAAAGGAGCACAGAATGCCTTACTTGTCAAATTAAATGACCTCCAGTCAGGTTTTAGTGTATTTCTTCCTTTTATTTTAAATATAATATCTCCTTGTTGTGGTGCACACTTTATACAATTGGTCGTTGGTGGTGGTCGGTCACTCAATTCTTTCCTACCCACCACTTTCCTAAATATCTCTAAAATAAAAAACATATGTTACGTAGCTATGATTATGTGAAAATTCCCAACACACACACACACACTGTGGGCACATGCGTGGGGGTTCAGGGGTTCAACCCTGTTTCACAATAATTCATAGCTCTCAATTAATATAACTCATTAAAATTTTTAAAAAATTTGGCTGCCCTTAAGTTTTGATGGACTCTATAAAATATTGTCATCTTTACAACCAGCTAAAACCACACTGTTATGCTGACATGCATGACATGAAATGAATGCAGCTGACAGAATCCAAAGAGGGGAAGTCAAGATTGTTGACTTAAATAAAACAAAAGATAGTGAAGTATTACATTAATTTCAATACTCCTTCCATACATAAATAAATTCAAAATTTATAACCTAGATTTATTTCTAGTTTAGTATGGAAGTCGACACAACAGATATGTTCTTCGAGGAATCTTCAGTGAATTTATTTATATCTGTACACATATTATATGGCTCACTAATTGAGATCATCAGTTTATAAGCTACAGAGACCATACACATTTGTCATGTTGTCTATATGAAACAAGAGCTGATCAAATAGTTAGCGTGTATACAATAATAGCATCCATGTATGTAATTGCTCCTGCTTCCGGTATTTAATTTTGATAGGTGTGGTTTTGGCATAGTTTGAGTGTGGTCACTGAGTAATGCCCTATTACAATTCTGCCTGTGCCCATACATGACAAAAACGTATCATATTTATTGTCATCCCTAGTTACCTGCTGAGGTGCAGGGCACACGAAGATACACTTATCAGGAATATGCATAGTTACCGTTGGCTTTTACTCATAAAGTTGTGTGTGGCGGAAATTTGCAGTCGCGAGTGGTAGCCAGGCACTTTGCCCAGCCACGCCTCTCCGAGGTCTTGCTGGGGGCCTGCGCGCCTCGGCCATGCCCGAGGCACGCCCTTTGTGCAGCTGTCTCTTATCATTCCCTCTTTACTGTGTCAGCTGCACATACCCCCCCCACACGCAACTACAAATTGTCACGGGTAGCCCTACGCCAACCTAGGGTACCCGGAGAAACAGCTCCCTCACTCTAAAACTCAACCCCCCTTCACTACAAATGGGGTGTGGTGGGTGGGAGCTTCTCTGTTGCGGGCCCCAGGACCATTCCTGGCGCTCGCTCTGACAGCTCTTTCATTGCTCATTTTTATTATTGATTCCAATTGATGCTCATTACACGCGGCCGGCCCCTCTTATACCGTGTCACGTGCCGGCCTCGCCCACGGCCGTTTGGCCCTTCCCCTTTTACCGCCGGTAACCTCGGTACGCTGCGCTACACCTGCCGTTACCTGCTGAGGTTACCGTTGGCTTTTACTCATAAAGTTGTGTGTGGCGGAAATTTGCAGTCGCGAGTGGTAGCCAGGCACTTTGCCCAGCCACGCCTCTCCGAGGTCTTGCTGGGGGCCTGCGCGCCTCGGCCATGCCCGAGGCACGCCCTTTGTGCAGCTGTCTCTTATCATTCCCTCTTTACTGTGTCAGCTGCACATACCCCCACAAAACCCGCCAACAAGACCCCTCGGAGAGCCCCGACTGCTCCGACCCGCACACACGCCCACCGGCCCACTAGGACTGACTGCCTCCCACCCTCGTCCACACATACCAAACTAGACAAGAGAATCAATGGCAATAAAACACTACGAATATAGTGGAACAGTAACAGACAATGTCAATAGGTCTACTTGGTCCGGCTGCTCTCCGCCGACCCGAACCTCTCAGTCCATTTCTTTGCCGAGGAGGCCTGTTTCCCTCCTTCGTCCCGAATGTATCCCCGGTATTCCCTACTCCTCCACCGGCCCAGAGCTTTAACATCGTCCTCCGAGGCTCCCCCCGCCGACGCCGCCGTAGCGGCGCCAATGCGGAAGCTGTGGCCCGAAATGTTCGCCTCGGGTAGTCCC
>WLWI01004935.1_pt1 | contig 11185 bp, 8 predicted proteins | sample 6701501 | NCBI WGS metagenome assembly WLWI01 (sample SAMN12718690, study PRJNA515312) | sponge metagenome | isolation source: marine sponge | host: Mycale hentscheli | place: New Zealand: South Island, Marlborough, Capsize Point | collected 2014-11-01
TGAATATTTCTAGCTTTTTATTTTATTTTATGGAGACAGCATTACATCTATACCGTTTTCATTGCACCAGCTATACACTGACCTATCAGGATGCCTGACTAGGAATACTAAAGTAATTGTTTTAGTCAGAGATGATTTTTAATAGCTAGCTAGTTTACAGTAGCACTGGCGGTTTGTACCTTTAGTGCTTCATTAATTTTTTTATTTGATTTTCGTATACTGTATTTTTTGTTATTCTTGATAATATAGTGTTATTAATCTATTCAATTGATTATAGTTTTGGTGATAATGATGTATTTGTCTGTAGGGGCGTGGCCAGTACTGATAGATGACTTTGTGGAGTACGCTCGGCCCTTAATTGCCCGCAGTGTTCCAAGGACATCACAGTGACCAGTTGTTGTAGCATCACAATCATTCTTTATTTGCATTGCACGTTCTCCACGTTTCTATCTGTCCAATGCACTCTCTCATGTGACCACTGACTGACCCATTCACTGGTGGGTCATCATCTTGTTCTCTTAGGGAATATGATTCTTATCAGTTTAAATTATAATATAACATGTGAACTGTAAATTACACATGTACAGTGTACTTATTTACTATTGTAAGGTTAAATATTCATAAATAGCTCATGGGTGTAAATTACAAAATTATATTTTGGCAATTCAGATTTGAAACTCCGTGGGCATATCTAGAATTCTTTAAATTCATGCTGGTAAGGATCAAGTTCTCCTCTGCCTATTGATCACTTAACCTGGTGATTAGGCCCTGCCAGATTATGCTAGCATTTTTCTGGAATAATAGACATGAGATTGCATAAGGAGAATAATTCTAAGCATTTAAAAGAATGATAAGGGGAAATGAGAATAATCAGTCAAATAATTCATAATTTTAAAAAGAAAATCAATAGTATTTATTTTCTTTTACAACGAAAGGATGTAAACATTTAGATGTGTGGTTATTGGTAGATCTTCATTACTTAATTAAAGCAGCTGGGTTTGTGTTGGCAACTGTTGTTATTATACTTCCAAAATGAGAAAAGTTTGACATACTGGAGGCTCTGTCAGCTCGGGATGATGCTAACCGGTTTCTCATCTTGAGCGAGAAAATTTTAATCCCTTAATCCACATTTTCCCCCAAAAGTCTGGTACTGTTTCTCACAATTGAACTTTTCAGCTGCATGTTTTTTCTCTTTGCTGTTGTACGAGGCCATTCAAGGGTTTCACTGAAAGGAATAATATCCTATTCTTTTGGAATAGCTAATAACACAATTTTTTAGAATAAAGAAAAAAATTCTAAAAACAACAGTGACTATATTGACCAATATCTACAATATGATTCTTTATAAGCACTCGTTTGAGTTTGATGAAATTACTTAACAAATTTTTTTTTAAGTTCATGTTCTCTTCATCAAACAGCTTAGCTAGTGATTCAGTGGTCACTAACACCAGCATGGATCATGCTCGAAATTTTTAGAATTTTTTTTCTTTACTCAAAGTAAAAATTTTTTTTTTCTAATACAGTGGTATAGGAAGGGGGGAGGGGGGGGGGGGGGGGGGGGGGCCTTTGGCCCCCAAATTTTGGGGGGAAATTTAATGGGGGGGTTTTTTCACATAAAAATTTTAAAAACAAAACCAAACAAACACCTCGGTCATTCTCTCGTTAACACCCAAATAAACAAACCTTCCCCCCCCCCCCTCTTTTTTTTTTTTGTTGTGGTTGGGGGGGGGGGGGGGGGGGGGGGGGGGGGGGGGGGGGGGGGGGGGGGGGGGCGGCTCATGGCCCCCATAATTTTGGGGTACAATCTAATGAGGTGATTTCTCACATGAACACTTTTAAACCACAAAAAAACATGCCCTTGGAGTTCCCCTTTACCAAAACACCTTCCTCCACTGCTGTAATGCCATGCTGACCTATGAAGAATTTCCTACTAAATTGAAGTATTAGTGCCACTTCCTAATGATGGAATTAAACCACTTCTCCTGGTCACTTTGTCATGGGAAAAACTCATACCACTCTCCCAAATCTCCTCCTATAGATTGGTCTTCTTTCTGAAGTGCTGTGGCTTTTGGATACAAGGTATTCAGATTATGTGACTCAGCTCGGTCAATTGAACAAAATGGCGAATAGAACTCGACAATGAGAAATCAAAATATATTTTCTTAGAATAACTATGTGATAAATAACATGAATATGCAGACTATTTGGGTGGTTCTGACTTAAGTTGTATGTTTATCATTTAAATTAAATGTGCTGCCATTCTCTCGCTGCGAAACACGCGGAAGAAAGTAGGTGCGGTCACGAGCACGCAAAATGCCACGAGCGCTAGGGCGTGGCTTAAGTTTGCCTCGGAGGAACTTGTGCTCATTTCGACGAGAAAAACCTGGTCTAACTGGCGCAAGGTTCCTTCTAGAACTAAACCGCCGGGTTGAGACTAATTTATCTTTTGAATTCTTTCTTGGAAGTGCGAGATCTTGCAAGGGCCCCCTTTATAGTGAGTCCAAAAAATGCTGATGAAATAATTGAAGGGCACTTACACTATAATTATTATTTGATACACAAGTTATTTAAAGTAGGGGCATTTTACAAATTTTATATTAGTGCTTTTATATAGTAGCTATATAAGACGATCAAAATTATAGCGATTTGATAATATTTGAAGTAAAAACTGGCATTTAGTGATTTAAAATGTTGTTCTAATGGTCAAGGGCTACTTACTTAAAAATCAAGTTGTCTCGTCTTTGAGTTACTCTTACTAATGAATATAGCTGAAATTACACCACAAACTAGTAAAATGTTGTGACCAGTGCTTGTGGGATTCCATATAAGTTATGTGTAGTTAGTAATGGTGGTCTCGTGACTCTCAGAAAATGCATGATTTTTTTATTCTACTATCTTCAATGACATGAACTATTGAGTGACTAACACACAAACACATGCACACACATATAATGGTCAACCATGGGTTTGAGGAATGATTGCAAATAACTGTCTTGATTGTAAAGACAAAGCCCCACAGAGTGGGGGGTTTTCTAGCGATAATTAAGAAATTTGCCATAATTTAACTATTTTTTTTACAATAGTTGCCTTTGTGAAAGATTTAAAAATATTAAATGGTGACAGAATATTTTATTAGAGGGCAAAAAAGATGTCTAGCACAAGCTAACAGTTATGCAGCTAGGGTGACAAAAAATACTGACCACAATGACTGTACTTTGTTCCGTTTCTGCCGCATTTGAACCAAAACAGTGGTGATAGAGCAATGATGTCCATTGAGTTCATGGGAAAAATATATCCACAGAAAAATATGTAAAGTTATTACAGCAAGGGTCACTCCAATATTCTGCCTATGAGAACTTTATTCCGTTTCTATCACCTTCAAACAAAAACAAACAATGGTGATAGAGCGCTGATATTCAGTGAGGTTCACAGGATATGTTATACTACAATTAATAATTCTCAGTTTCGGTTGACTTTAGGTGAGGGTAGAGTGATTGCCCGTGGATTCATTTGTAAAGTTAACTTGTACAAGTTAAGAGGAACATATTTTTCTTTGTCGAAAAGTACAATGACTTTTTACTTATACATACCATAATTATTTATTCATGTCTTTCTATTTTGTCAAAAAATTCTTTTCGTTAAACACTCTTCTTCTTGGTACAAAGTTATGTTTTGTTCACTGACAATATTTGGAGGGTTTTTTTTAAGGGTGACATCACTCTTTTTAGGGTGATATCACTTATATCATCATATTTACCAAGACAACTATGGTATAATTGAAGGTTAGACCAAGGGGCATTAACTACTATAGAAATATTAGAAGGGCTGTATTCAATATAAGTTATTCCTTTGAAATGACTATTAGCAAAGCCATATGTGTGATTTGTTCTATACAAGAGTACAAAGCTTAAATTTGAGCCCTTACAAACTTACACACCAATACATTTTATACCAAATGAGCATGTATAATTGATAGCTTATATCCTCTAGTTTCTTCACTTAAAACATCTTTTACTAATGACTAACTATGGAGACAATATGAAGCTTTAAACTGGGGTGTCCAGGCAGCGCCTCCTATTTAACACCAGAACTAAGTTATCCAAACTCTCCATTTTTAGCAGTGAATTCAGGCAATAATGTGAGAATGAAAAAAACAAAAACAACAACTCCAATAGATATCATATAGGTAATACATTCTACAGTTCTACAATGGCATTTTTCAATGTTGTTTTATTCTACAAAGGAAAACTTATTTGAGAAAATATCAGCTTGCACTTTTAAATAATGCACCTTATATGTAAATAGAAAGAAGATTGTATAATATAAATTAATTTGAGAAAACATGTTTCAAAACATTTACTGCCTGTTAGAATCAAATTGTCGAGCTGTGTATGTATAAGAGGCTGGTTGGATCACTGTCATTTGAATTCAACATTTAACTTTCACTAAAGGTGTTTAACTTAACTAATCATCATGTTTAATATCTACATCATTTTTTATCTGTTTATATTATATCCAAAACATAAAATAGGAGCTATGAATGAGTAAAAACTTATAGCACAATGCTTATAGCTACTGCAATTGTAATAGTTCCAATGGTCAACTAGACTTACATCATTGAAGTTATATGTAAATAATACTGCTTTGTATTTATATTCTCACTCTATACCTTTGAAATACATCTTCCTGTTGCTGTAGCAAATGCATACTTTCAGCTAATACATTATTAATAATTATAGTGGGCTTTGTAGGAGAAAATGCCGTGGACACTCGACTATAAACCCTTATACCTTTCAAACCTACAAGGTTTTTACAAAGTACGCAGATTTAATTGATAGCTTATAGTCTTGAGGGGGGATTGACCCCGAATTTCAATTTAACCACAATGACTATTTCATCATTTTGCATGTTTAGCTTATTGTTTAAAAGGCATTTCTTTAACAACTGCTTCAATGATGAATACAGCAAAGGTAAGAGGTAACAAGTGTTTATTATGAGGATCAATTTATGTTTTGTTATTGTTTTTTTAATTTTTTTAATTCTTAGTATATTTACATTTTTATATTGTTAATTTAGATGTAATTCTAATACTATTATATAGCAAAATTCTATGTAAATTTTACAGTCACAACAATGGGTCGCCATCGTTATCCAGCTCCACACTGGGAAAATACCAGCAGAAGACTATACAAATCTACGTACTGGGAGATTCGTTGTTCATATATCAATCAACCTGAATGTTTCTCAAGCATTCAGTTTCTCTTAATAGCCTTAACGATGATTTTGATTTTGAGAAAGAAAACAAAAACTCAATGTATCCAATTCTCTACTACAATGAAACAAATAAAGACATCTCTCCCACAAATTTGGTCTATTTGGAATAGTTCAATAGATAATTTAAAAGAGATCTATTCCAGAGATACTTCACTAAAACAGAAACTATTATTACTATGTGGAGATGTAGAAGCCAATCCTGGACCCTATAATGAAGGTTATATTATCTAAACTCTATCTAATCCCATAATTGTAATGTGTAGTTACTACAACTCAACCACACTATGGTATAAATGGTGTCTATTATATAGCATAAATGACAATGGTTGATTAGTAGCTTATTGATGTATATTCAATAGCAACATGGTAGAGTATAAAGGAATTTTTTTCTGACTATATATAGTTACTTAGATCATGGGCATCACTCTTTTGTCAGCTACCTTTATACTGTGAGGCAAGAACTTAGAAGGTGTGTGCTAGGATTCAGGATTAAAAATTAATAGCTATATTCACTCTGTGTAATAGCTTTTTTCATGATAGCAGCTGTGTTTTAGCGGAGTATTTTTAAAATCATCAAATACGTACAATATTCTAAGTGAGAGTATTCAGGGAGTGTGTATAGAAATTTTGACATCAAACCAGCAGTTAAGTTGAGTAAGACATTAAGATCACACTTACAAAGTGAAAGAGCTATACCCATAATCACTGAGTCATCCATAGTCTATATCATATCATGCAGCTGTGGTAGAGTAAGCTTCCGGGATATTTGCTGTCTATGCATTATACAAGTCACCATTAAGGATATGTTAAACAGAGCATACCCACCAGTAATTAATTTGCGGTTTGCATTATCTTATACATTACTACCGAGAGTTTGAAATGGAGGGAAAAACTGCTATTATAGTTTACAATTTGACTAGCACCAGCAAAAGTCTGGGAAATAGCTAATTATTATAGAATAAACATTTTAATAATACTACATAATATAATAATGTTAAGGGATTCAATGTTAGAAAAAAATATTTATTATTACATTATATGGAAATGTATATTTTATAGTATAAGCACAAAAAAATTATTTTAATTTCTGTAGATCAGCCTCTGAGTAAGTATGAACCTTCACATCGAGCTTATGCTAATGCCTCAGCTAGTTCTGATCAATTCTATTGTTATGGAGGTGATGTTGAGTTAAATAGTATACAACTGAGTAAGGTAGTTGAAATCTATGATTTTTCTGCTGAATCCTGGAAAAAAGTTCCCACAACTGGTCGCCCACCTCCTGGAATATATGATGGTGCAACAGCTTATTCAGATCACTTTCTCTACTTGTTTGGTGGAGATGAGGATACATTTAATTATGCTTCATTACATCAGCTGGACACTAAATCTATGACGTGGACATTACTCTCACTACCACATGATAGTGGACCCATGAGGAAACATGGGTGTCAAATGATATATTCTAATAACTCATTAATAATAATTGGAGGCTATGGTGCACCATCTGGTGAACTGCAGCCTGGATCACAATTTACTATGAATAAAAAGTCTCTATATGGTCGTGGTTGGACAAATGAAACTCATATTTACAATATTTCAAGAAGTAAGTGACAGTCACTGTTTAATTTACATTTTAGTATGAAACCCTTGATGATATTGTAAATATAGAAGTGTTCTCTCTTTTGGAACCATCTATATAATATGATAAAGGAAAAGGTGTGATAAAATTAATATATAATACTTATTAAAAAAAAAAGAATTTAAATAACGGGTTATTGAAATAAATTAAGGGTGTGCTTACACTCTTTGCATATGAAATGCCCTTGGAACTGGCCATGGTTGGTAGGGCATGTTCTACTCCTGAGGGGTGGGTCACTAGTTGATGCACACACAACTAAGTCGGAGATGGATCTGAGCTTGCTTCTGATAACCAGTGGCATAAAAGGAAGGTTAGAGTCCTCAAAAGCTTCTATAAGTCTTTAGCTGGGACGTTCCTCACTGGTCATGCATTAGGGTAGAGGCTTGATCAATCATCCCTGAAAGTGTTTGGTCGGTCTGTAAACTGGATTTTTATGGCAGCTTCTTTGAGTAGATACTTTTGATATCCCCATGTCTAGGCTTTTCTGTCAGGTGTTTTGTTCCCTTGGTGAAAATCTTTGGACAAGATGATCTGCAAAGGATCCCTAGACACACTATATGGGAATAGTGCCTCCACTAATTCGGAGGCCTGGCCACTTAATTCCATTTAGTTCACTCACCTGAAGGCCATTCAAAGGCCTAGTACATATGAGATCAAATCTAACTGTGACAAGTTGACTCAACAAGTTCTGGTTGACACTGGTTTCAGTTAGACACCTAGGCAGCCTCAGTCAAATCTGTGTGCTACACTTTATAAAAAAAAAATTGATAATAAATATATATGTAATAGTTAGAGTATAAACGCGCATGCTCTAAGTATTTTAGATCCCGTTTACGCATGCCCAGTTGCCACTAGCAACTTTGTTTATCAGCATTTTCGCAAAAAATGGCTAAAGGCAAAAAATATATAAATATATTTAGATCCCGTTGCTATATTGTTACTAGGTGTTTAATTACTGCAGTCTTCAACTTAGCTCCTCCCTAACTTACCTTCTCCGTCTCACCTCCTAGGTCGGACTTGCTGTGCCACAGCCCTTTGGCTGTGTAGGATTGGCGGAGGCGTGAGGATGTGCATGCCCTTCCTCCCTTTCCCACTTGCAACTGCGTGCTAAGTGGTGCTAGGGGGAATAGGGCATAGTGGGGGAATTTCCCCTTTTTGCCCATGGCCCAAGGTCGATACGACCCCCCAAGCACCACCCACACGCCTGTCCCCGCATGCCCCTGCGCTCACGCCAACCCCCCTATTACTACATGGCCTCTAACCACCTAGCTCCCCTTAACCACTTGCCCCCTGCACTCTTCCATTAAACAACAAAAAACAAAAACAAAACAAAAATGCATTGGACAAACAACATCTATGCTCCTACTGCACACCTGATAATGACCCGGTCCCTGCCTGTGCCGACTGTTCCCTCTGCTGCATAGTTCTAATCCTCCTGCAGGTGATCATCCCGTCTCATACAAACACTACTAGCTTCTTCGAATAGTTAGCCAGCTGTACCCTCGGAATCTTGATGTATTCCAAATATGCCAAATTTCTCCACCGCCCAAAAGTCTTTATCACTGCATCCTCCATCCCGACCGCTGCTGCCGTAGTCACTACCCCAATTCTAAAACTGTGGCCACCGAACTTCCTGGGGTCCATTCCTGCTGCCTGCAGCGCCTCTCTAATTGCTCCAACTAAGCGCTGCCTGGTAAGGAAGCGTCCATCCTTGAAAATAAACAGCGGGCCTGCCCCCCACCCCCCTCTCTAACAAGTAGCGTAGCATTGCCGTGACAGGACACAAAGTCTGTGTCCGTTTTCCTCATGAAAATGTCCACCCCTCTCCTGAATGGGTCCGTTTTGGAGGCCTTAATGGTCACCTTCATGGTAGTCGGCTTGCAGGGGCAGTCGACTGACACATCTTTTGGGGTGAGGTGGGTGTCTGGGTCAAATGCCACATCACTTGGGACTGTCATTTCTCCTGATCTAAGAAACCCGAAGATTCCCAAGCATGCTGCCACCCACAGCATTTTTGTGTCCTGGTTCTCGCTCCCTGCCTGCCACACCGCTTTCATCTTCCTCAAGATGTTCGGAGAGACTGGCAACCTCTCCCTCTTCCCTGCCCCCTGTCTGACTTCTTGTCTCTTGACGCCCTGCAGAATGTAGTGCAGCCTATGAAGAGGAAGCACAAATGGGTCCCCTTTGCCCTCACTTATCTGTAGGAACCGAACTGCGGATAGGTACGCCTTGATGCTCCGATGTTTCAGGCCTTCTCTTGCTAGCTGGGTTACAAAATAAGACAGTATCGTCTCTGTGGCTGGAATTGCTGTCAGTTTGCCTGAGCGCAGAATTGCAGGTACCGGCGTTGAGCACTTCTGTACGTCCATTGTGTCGAATCTGCCAGGCCTTTGGTGAACAGGCTGCTAGCACATCGATCCAATTCTGCGATGTCCAGTCCTGGTTCTGTAGAACCAGTGCCTGCAATAGCGCTGGGGGAATGGCCGTTGGTCTTTCCCCTCTGGATTCTGGAGGAAAAATAAACTGCTGTTATCGCGTGACAATGCGTCCGCACTTCGATTTTCCACCCCAGGAATGTGTACTGCCCACAGTGATACCTCGTGCATTGCCTGGAAGATGAATGCACTTCTCACTAGGTGCATGGCCTTCTCACCCCTGAGTTCACTACCTCAACCACTGCTGCATTGTCGCAGTGACACCGAATCAGCTTGCCTGCCCATGAGTCTCCCCACAGAGCCACTGCTAACACAATAGGGAGGAGCTCCTTCACCATAATGTTGGTATCTTTCCATGAGTCTGGCCATTTCACTTGAAACCACTCCCCTCCTGACGTAAATGCCCCACAGCCCCAGGTACCTGAAGCATCAGATAAGAAAGTTGCCCACCACTGCAGGTCAGATTTAAAACCTCGGTTTAGCCGGATTCGATGGTGTGGTTTCTTTGCTATGGCCAGTAGTGAAACCATTCTTCTCAGGAATGACCTTCCTGGTCGTACCACACATGTGGCATGTTGGAGTTGCCCTATCAATGACTGCAGCTCTCTTTTCGTGCAGCATCATTTTCCTGTCCACTCTCTCACTAGCTGTAGCAGACGTTTCAACTTTTCTGCTGGGAGGTGTAGTGATTTTGACACTGTGTCCATTTCTATTCCCAGAAAGGTGATCTTGGTCGCTGGCCCCTCTGTCTTGTGGGCTGCAATTGGAACCCCCAGCAGCCCGCAGCAGTCCAGTGCTGACGAAGTGACTCGTCAGCCATCCCACCTTGCTCGCCTAATATTAGGAAATCGTCGAGGTAGTGCAATGTTTCAATCCCCTCCCGTCCCGAATCCATTGTAGTGCATCAGCCACCGCGTTAAAAATTTTGGGTGCAGAATGTAGTCCAAAAGGTAGGACGGTGTCTATGTAGAGGCCCCCTTTCCATACCATACCTAGGAGGTGTCTATCCTCCGGGTGTACTGGCACCATACGATAGGCGCTTTCAATGTCAAATTTCACCAACATCACCCCCTGTTGTCCTTTTGCTAGCACCCTCTCCACTGCTGCATCTACTGATGTATACTGAAGGGAACACAGTTCTGGTTCTATACCATCATTCACACTCTTTCCCTCTGGATGAGAGAGGTCGACTATGAGGTGGTACTTGCTTGGTTGGTGTGGTTTCTCAATGACCCCAAATCTGCTCACCTGAGCCTCTGGAAGTTCTTCTCTCACCATGGGGCCTACAACCCTGCCTAGACTGGCTTCTTTCTGAATGTACTGGTCCACCACGGTAGGGTTATGATCCGCTGACAACATATTCGACTTTGCTGCCGTGCACGAACATCTCCCATGTCTGTAACCCACTCTAAACCCATTTGTCAGTCCCCTTAGAATATAGTTCTTAAAGTTGCCGTCGGGGTGGCCTGCCAGACGTCAAGCCCACTCCTCAACAATTAGCGGGGTGACTATTTCCTGCAGTTTCCGAGGAAGCACCCGAGGTCTGCTCAGTCTTCTGCTCTCCATTGTCTCTAGGTGCCGTGTGTATGGATACATCGCTCCCCCTACATACACGTCGTGCACACCTCACTGTCAGCCGTAGCTGATTGATGACCTTATACCCTCTGCCCTTATTGCCCCTGACTCATTCCTACCTGTTCCTGTTATTCTTCTTATTATTATCTCTCTCTATTTATTTTTATTATTATTATTATTATTATTTTTTAATTTTTTTTTAATTTTTATTATTATTATTTTACTATGATTTATTTAATTGCATGGGCTTGTATTATCCCCC
>WLWI01004936.1_pt1 | contig 11184 bp, 8 predicted proteins | sample 6701501 | NCBI WGS metagenome assembly WLWI01 (sample SAMN12718690, study PRJNA515312) | sponge metagenome | isolation source: marine sponge | host: Mycale hentscheli | place: New Zealand: South Island, Marlborough, Capsize Point | collected 2014-11-01
AACGTTTAAATAACTGTTTACTTTTAAATGCTCACAAAGAGCTTACAGAAAACTTGGATTTAATTTTGATAGCTGAAGAATTTGTTGAAAAACTTGATGAAAGAAAAAGATACTTTGGCAATTTTTATTTTTGTTTAACTTACTACAATAGTGAAATAATTGTGCGTTACATTATATTAACTTTAATGTAGTGATTGCTTTGGCGCGATATCAGCCCCCCCACTTTAGGTGAGCTAGCTAAGCCGCTGTGGTTGTAATAAAACTCATGCCTATGGCATGCATAATTACTAAGCAAATTCTCTCGCAATGTTATTTGTTATTAAATCAATAATATATATAATCACATAGTACATTAGCACTCTTATATAGGGTAACTAATTAATTACCTTCGAATTGTCTATACATATCTTTAACTTGTCCAGATATTTCTTCTAAAGAATCTGATCTAGTCAAACCTCTTGGACTTCTTACCGAAAGCTGATCTATGTACACAATTATATTACGGCTATTGAAAACTATATTTTGGAAGATATGCACTAGATATAATTACTATTATATATAATATATACTTTAAACTATTTTAGTAGAAGTGCAGTAACCTTTAAATTTATCGTACTTGTCTTTGAACTGTCCAGATAAATCTTCTAAGCCACGCCTTTTAAATAACACTTGCTAGTTCTCATTGGTGCAGGTAGAAAAAAGTAGTATAAATCACTACATCTTTGTTTACGTTGTTAGAGAAAATGGTAAATGCTTAAAGTATATCGTTCCAAAAGTTAATTATTTTAAAAGCTGAAGTGGATAAAGTACCTTTTGAATGTGTTGGTCAGGGTGAATCTTTGACCAATGCATGTACTTTTTACTTAACAGTTAAGTATGATTAACTAAGGAAAGAGATGAAGCTATAAAAGCACTCATTAATAGTTTTACAGCTACCTTCCTGTATAGCCTAGCCAACCAGGTTAGAGCAGCTGCTAAAAATAATATCAGCTTGGATCGTCTGGAGCCCTTACATCCAACTCTATTAGTGAGATAACAGCCCTAATACAAACTCTTATGGCAAGATATTTCTCTCTCAGGCTATATTTTCACTCACCTCTGGCTCTTGAAAATAACTTAGCCTGCTCATGAAATGCTTCACCATAACACACTCTGACTCATGTAATAAGTATTATAAAATATATAAACTGCTTAAGTACCATATATTTTGTGTTCTAGTCACAAGCACATTCATATTGTCTATACATGTCTTTAACTTTACAAACAAATCATTTACAGCTATTTATATTACCCACTTGGGTGTAATTAATCTCATGCCTATGACATGCATAATGGCTAAGCTAATTTGCTTGCGATGTTCTTCTTCATCAAATGAATAATTTATGTATGTATATATATATGTGACCGTCTACAGGAAAACCAGGCACAACGCGGCGTGCGTAAATATCGAGAAAAGATCGATCGATTTCTTAAAAATGTATTGTTTCAAGCTGACGGAAGGGAACGGTTAGGTCTATTATAGTGGGAACGACTTAAGCTACGACGATAAAACTTGGAGAGCTCAATATCTGGACGCCGACAACTCTGTAAGTGCAAAAAAATTTTTTCGAAGGGTGCCGCGTTGTGCCCGGTTTTCCTATAGACGGTCACATATATATACCATCAAATGAATAATATTATATAATAATATAATATATTATATATATATATATATAATAAATATACTTGTAGGGTCAACTACCCCTTTCCCATAGGGGTTAAACAAAGTTCACTTCACATTACATCCTGATTCAGTCAACAATTATTCAATAGCAGTGAATAGTTGTGTTTTGGAGTCTCTATTAATTCAGCTTCTAATCCACAGGGTGCAAAAAAAAAACAAGTTATAATTAATATTTCAAAATAATGATTATTTCCATATCATCAACTTCTCCTTAGCCGAGAGGAAACTGTAATCATTTATCTAAAGAGTCTGACCTCGTCAAACCTGTTGGACTTTTTTGTCAAAATATTTCTATCTGTGAAAATTAAGTGTAACTCACTCTGTACTCTACTCAATAATAACAATATTTTCTATATTACCTTCGAATTTTTTATGCATGTCTTTAAATTGTCCAGATAATCGCTCTAAAGATTCTGATCTAGTCAAACCTTTTGAACTTTTTCGCAAACTGTCATCACCACCTATATACATATAGGGTAATTATTATTCGTGGAGAGCCCATACAGCTGGAAATAAATTAGCCTGCTCATGAAATATTTTGCCCTGACTCATGTAACAAGTATTAAAGTGCATATATATTGTGTACTAGCCACACGTATTTACCTTCAAATTGTCTATACATGTCTTTAACTTGTCCAGATACTTTTTCTAAAGAATCTGATCTAGTCAAACCAGTTCGACTTTCTTGGTCATTTCCATCTGTGAAAATAGAGTGTAACTCACTCTCTATTCTACTCAATAATAAAAATATTTTCTATATTTTTATTACCTTCGAATATTTTATGCATGCCTTTATATTGTCCAGATAATCGCTCTAAAGATTCTGATCTAGTCGAAACCTTTGGATGTTTTCGCGAAGTGTCATCAAGACCTATGTACATTTAGGGTAAGTATTACAGCTGTGTATTTAAGAATGTATTTTTAAGGAGTTCGATAATACATTGTACAATAATTTACATTATGATAATATTATAATGTAAATTATTGTACAATGTATTAATGAACTCATTAATACAGAAGCATGGTTATTATTTAGTGAAGTAAACTCATTATGGGAGTTGTTTATTTTGATTATTGTTGTGTAATACATTTAAATCAAGTCATTCTTCTCTGTCTTCCATTTCACACCACTCATTCCTGGCAGCTCTTTGATGCTGCTGTATTAAAGACATTAGGATTGATACTTTTATATACACAGACCAACACATACACACACACTCACATGTACATTTCCTGTAGCCTGTTGATCAAATATATTTGCCCAGTCTATTTGGATGTAAGTTCTAGTGTAGTAGTCTTAATGTATATGCTGCTAATGTTTGCTTACAAGATTTAGAGTTTCATTTCTTGAAGCAGCAATATATTTACTAGCTGTGAATGGCAGGTGTAAATTGGATATTATATTCCGTAAAGGTTTTGCAAGCCAAAAAAGAAAGAAAAAAAGGTTTACTGCTGGAATTAATTGCATTGTGCCAGTGCGACATCAACTTGTTATTAAAGTAGGCACATGGGGTGGCTGTTGTCTCTCATCCTACATTCGGCAAAAGGCCTGCTAGTAGCTACCATTTATTAATTCTACACTTTTTGGTTATGAAAAAATACTAGTTTCCATATAGTATATAGTATATACAAGTTAAGAGAGTCGTTCTTGTTTAATTCAGAGCATGCTGCATATTATAGAAGAAATAAATGAAGAAAACAAAAGTGGTTGTGGCTATTATGTGCCTTTGAAATACGAATGCAAATATCTGGTCTGACATGTCATTGATACATTGATAGAGAGTCAATCCATTTTTAATCTTTACATTTAAAATCTTCATGCTACACTTCAATATTGTTTTTACCTTGCATAAGATTCATAAATAATTGTTGTTTTCTTGATAATGGTGATGGCTCTGCAGGGGAGTAGGAAGTTAGATCATATTGGTGTGGCCATTATAACCATACCCACCTCACCACACCCACTCATTACAATAGTGTATTTTTTTATTAAATAAACCAGAGTTTAATTCTTTTCTTATTCTCTATCTAATAAATTCAAGTGCAGTAATGACATCAGAATCAAAAAAAGTACAAACTATAATTTAATTATTTATTACAAAGCAAATGATTTTCATAACAATCAGTCAAATAAATAATGTTAAATAAAAGTTATAGCTATTATAGCTAATAAAGCTACTTGGACTTCAGAAGCAAACAACACAAAAAAAAGGGGGAAACTGGGTTGCACTGGGTTCATCTTTACCCTCTTGATCATCAACAAATACTCAATCTCCTTCAATTATAGTGTTACTTTTTGCTCATTGTAAACATTTTAATAATTAATGATTCTTAGAAAAGTCTTATCAATTCCAAAATGCTTTAACTAAGCACCCATAAAACCCTAAAGTAAATTGAGGTGAATAAATAGAGGTGATTAACAATGAAGCATATTGGGGGTGTGAAATGTAAAATGAGTTGCTAATGAGTGAATTCACACTGAATTTGGTGTGAGGTCATACTGAATTTGGTGTGTACTTCACACTAAAATGTTGAAGTGTGCACAGCACACCATGTTTTGGTGTGACTATTGTTTGAAGTGATTCACACTTAATTTGGTGTGAAATACACACCTTTTGGTTTACACTGTGACTTGACAATGTGCTATATCAATTATGTCCCAGAAACTAAAAACAAACAAACAAACAAACATATGGGTTGTAGTAATGCTGACATTTCAAGTGTTGAGAATGACTACATTTTTATTGCAGATATGAGCAATGGATTATTATGGCTGACTTGCTCATTACTTGAGATAACACACTTCTACTTAAATGGTTCACATATATAATTATGTAATATAATATATCAGCATAATTAGCTAGTACCTATTCAGCTATGGAACTACTACTACCAGCACAAGTCTTATAAAATGACTACTTTTTTTTGTTGATCATTTCAAACAGTTATTACAAGAAGTACGATTATTAGCTATTTTGTTAGTCACGAACTTATTGTATTAACAGCTAGATTAGAAAAGTGATAATTTGTAAACATTAGCAAACAATAATTATAAAAGGCTGGTTCTCTTTACTTTACTAATACTTCAAGCTGAAGCGAATTGAAACACACACACACTTACCCACTCATTTTATAATAAATAAATAAGTCAGGTATGTGTTTATTACATGAGTCAGAGTGGGATATGGCAAAATATTTCACCATACCCCACTCTGAATCATGTAATGAGTATTATATATTTCACCCTGGATATCTTCACAATGATATCTTTAGGTACATGATCCATGAAATAACTCACAATATTTCACCATTGTCATTCTCACTGTACTTCACAAGTTCATTGTTACATAAACCGGCCAAACGTGTCATTTTCCTGATTTTTACATAATTCATTTACAAATTGAGAAAATATTGGTCCAAATTTGAAATATGGCTAAAAAGTATTATGAATAGCTAACTTGCATATTCAGATTCCAGTGTAGTATTATTGCAACTCCAAGTACAAAATTTAATACGAATTAGCAAGCATTAAGATCATGAAGGTAATGAACACATTGATTCAAGTAGAGGAATTTATGATGACAATAATGAAATAATAAATAGCTATGCAAATTTATTGTGCAATATGTACTTCATAAATTAAAAATGTTTAAATATGAATCAGATCTATTATATTATAGAGGATTAGGCCAAAGGAATGTAATTTTGACAGCAACAAGTGCAAAAAGACTTAAAAATATGCTTATACATACATACTCATCAACATACCCTTTACTTGTACGAAAGCTTTTGCTACAAAATATGCATTTTGATTTGAGTATTGTCCGTAACAAAAGTAACTTCCAGTGTCATCTGCTTTAATATCAGGGATAGCCAAAAATTCCCCAGAATATATTGGAAATGATACAGGATGTTCGTTAGACTTTTCATAAAACCACAGTACATTTCGTCCATCTTTGCAGTCTAGATTAAGAGTATCGCCTGCTTTAACTTCACTTAGTCCTGGACTAACCATGCTGTGATTTTCATCTACATGAAAAAATATATGACATTGTGTTGGTGTTACTGGTACAAAATGCCTATAAGCATAATGTAGGTATATAATATATTTTCACAAAATCGGTGAACTTATTATACAGTGTCTGGGAGTACTACTGAGTTTTGTCGATAATGGCGTTGCTAACAGAATTTTCCTATTATTTGCAGTTAGAAATGTTTTGTGATATTACGGGTACTGTCTCATTATCACTTAGCTATTGCTGAACCATTCAAAAGCTCAAGCAAACTGTAGCAGTGATAATGCTAAAAGTATATACCATGTAACATAAGACTAGTACTGGATAAAACCAGCACGAATTATATTTAGCTGTAATGGTCAAGAAAACATTCAAGTTATTTTCCTTTCACTGTTTTTTCCCCTTCTATTTCCATACATTGAGTAAAAATCTGTGTAAGCTATGTTTTTATTCTTTACTTGGAAGGTGTTAACCTTAGATAAGTAAAGCTTCTTCACCACTTATATTAAACTATTGGACGGACTGTAATAATTACTAGACTTTCATAATTTCTTTCTAGCCTTGTTTTACTTATTAAATGTACTGAATTTACAATATTAGATTACTGCAGGGAATCAAACCCAGGATGGCTTGCTTACAACACAAGCACTCTGCCACTGAGCTACGACAACCAGCCGGCAAACAAACACTCCAATTTTGTATTTATACTGTTAAGGGGTACTGCTATGCTACAGTCTCACTCTTGACAGACCAACGAAAATTCTCTTTTTTCAAAGATTTTTTTTATTCATTGAATTTTTTTTTTACTCCATTTTCATAAATTTCTTTCTCAGCCTTCTTTTACTTATTAGATGTAATCTCTCTCTTTCACAGGCTTTCTAAGCAATTATAATATTATCATGATTTCATAGTTTCTTGAATTGTCATAGATTTAGCTAGGTTGAAATCCCCCGGCCAATCCAACTAAAGTGTATAGGTCTGTTTAAAACTCAGATTTTCTAAGCATACATTCATAATGTACCAAACATTGGTAACTTGCCTCCAACTAGTAGCGTTGCTTCTGCTTCAAATTCTAAACCTTGATTGTTCACTCCTTGGCACTTGTAAACTCCACTCATATCTGAAGTAGCGCTACTTATTTGTATATTATTTCCGATCATAAAAGAACTGGGTACACTAACACCGTCTTTGAGCCATGTAGTATAACCAATACTGTTGCAGTTTATGGCCACTTTATCACCCGTGTATACTACTTGATATTCTGGTTCCACTTCGGCGGTAAAACCTGCGTTACATAGTTATATAATCTCCAATTTATCTTAAATAGGATATACTTACCCAAGTGAATTAAAATAGCTACACAGAAAAGTATAGCTACAGTCTGCATTTTGTAGAAGTTCGGAATCTCGAGTACGCTACGGTAGCCCTAGCGATATTTTGTTTTGTTTTGTTTTTTAAATTGACTCCACCCGAACGCACTCGAACTAATAATGCGTTACCTGGAACGCCCGCAACTCGCGTTCTCATCCAGTTGCCCGCAGCAAACCATCGCGTTTTATATCTATGAGCAAACTGACAGGCCAAAATCGTGTTCTTTGCTGTGAAACCACTAAGCTAGTTGCCAATGATAGATGCTTACAGACAAGAATTCCAAAGTTGGAAAACCTTTAGCCAGAGCTCAGGCTTGTGGCAGTAAGGGAAAAAAATTGGACAGGCCTTATTTGGAGGTAAAAATGGCATTTAATATGCAACTGAATGATGAAATCAGAAATTGACAACAGATGTTATACATAATTCCCCAGGTTGAAAAGAGTACATTTATAAGCATAACAAAATTGGTAAACTGCCTTGGTAATGAGAGTTAACAAAAAATTTACAAGGCTTTTAGAGGTTAACAAACTAGTTCTCAACACATTATACACAAATTTACGATTTTGTTTTGGTTGTCAATGGACACTCTTCAGGCAGTGTTCACTATCATGTTTTCATGAAAGAGGTCCAAATCTTGGTACCTTGAGCAACCACACATCTATTACATTACTACAATGTATTAGTATAAGTTTCACTTCATAAATAAATTAGTACAATCAGTTATAGAATAAGAATACATTTTTTGGATTAATTAGCAGGTCATGTAGTACTTTAGTCTCGTTGGTTATGTTGCTTCCCCTCCCCCCTCCTTCTTCACACCTCCCCAACCTATCATTTTAAGGCTAAACTCTTAAGGCTAACTACTGTAAACAGCACCATTACTTAACTGTGGCATTTTACCCATAGGGAATGAAAAGTTGAGGGTTATTTTCCACTGGCGTAGGAACAGAGGTACGCCACAGGGGTCATGGCCACCTCATGTCAAGACAGGTGGCAGGCCTTTTCCCCCAATTGTTTACAGATTTGTGTGCACGGTGACCTTATGAAACCAGTGAGACATCTCAATACTGTATTATGTTTGGTACATGGGCAACATTTTCTTTCCTTGTTTCCCATGAGTGCCTAATTACACACAAGTGATCCTGAAAAACCATAACTGTACTGAGAAACGAAGTGGTCAACCATTGGTAATGATTTCTTGTGTATTGAAAGAAAAGAAGGACGGCTCTTCTTGTGGCAAACATAAACTCATGAATAGTTGTTTACAATTATCAACCACCATTCCATAGCCAAATATTAGAACCACTCATTAAAAACTGCATTTCTTTTCTAATGCCATTAAATGACAAATTTCAATCACATCCACTTCTACTTAGTGGCTTCTACTGTTATAGTTAAACGGCAAGTGCTAATTTCAATTTGAATATAGTTAAAATATCAATTTTAGAATTCTCAACAAAATTTGGACAAAAGGTACAGCTAACAAATAATATTTCATTTCTATTCAATCTCATCTTCCTGCTCCCCTGTTATCCACTACCTTCTCCTCTAAACCTAAACATTTCAGATGAGTCAGCATTATATCAATGAGTTCATAAGTAAATTATGTGTAATGAATAAACGTACACTACATACTCCGATATCAATTCCTGAATTACATATGTGTGCTTAAGCAGACCTAGGTTGATTGCACAAAAAATTAGTTTTATTATTGGGATTGTATACTTAACATTAGAGGTCTTATTCAAATTGCATACACATTATTGTCACTCACACTGTCTAATTGCCTTGCTCCCATAAACGAGAAAAATTTGAGACTTCATTAGAGCATATTTTTTTTTGATAATATATTCCTCTCATAATGTGGCAATATAAAAATTGTATTTACCTCAGAGTAGGTAATAATAATGTAAATTAAAGTTCATTGTGAAGGACATAAACTAATAGATGGTTTGCTACATACTAAATATTTATGAAAAGCCATTCTGGACTAAACTGCTGACCAAAATGCTATTCTCTTAGTATCCAATTCATATACTAAATTTAATTCAAATTTCTAATGAAATATAAAATTTCGTCTCAATACTTATTTCAAAACTCATTACTTATACACACATACACACACATACACACACATATACACATGCACACACATACACACATAGACACATATACACTCATACACACATATACACACATAGACACACGCACATATACAAACACATACACTCATACACACACACATACACACATACACACACATGCTCTCATACACACCCATATACAGACGTACACACATACACACACATATACAGACGTACACACATACACACACATATACAGACGTACACACATACACACCCATATACAGACGTACACACATACACACCCATATACAGACGTACATACATATACACACATATACAGACGTACACACATACACACCCATATACAGACGTACACACATACACACCCATATACAGACGTACACTCATACACACCCATATACAGACGTACACACATACACACATGTGAGAACCTCCTTTGCAGCACAGATGCATGTTATTCTTGTTTATGAGACAAAGGAAAAAGAAAGAATGCCTCTGCTAGCGAATTAGCCTGAAAATGTTTGCTTTAGCATAATTAAATCCTCATCATTTTGTTTTTAAATTGTCATGTGATGCCTTCACTAGCTGCATGGAATTAGATATTTGTATCCATGTTGATTAGTAAGGGATGCCACCCAGTCTGGCATGGTGATCATTAACTTGTACTTTATTATTCTAGAATTATTCTACTGTGTTACTTCACCTCTATTATATAAAAAAATCTAACATAACCTAGCAGGGTCTAGTTTGGATATCATTATTTTTGTTTTGGTATGATTGTCTTTAGTTATAGCCAGCTAGTTACTGAGATTTATTTAGATTTTCCTATGGTGAGAATTGCACAGAATTAATGTAACATTAGTATTTTTCAATGTATCAGTTTTTTTCCTTATAGCTAGTGGACAAATCTAATTATATCTAATCTAGCTGCCAATAAATGTTCACAAAATCTACATCTACATTCTTAGAATAATAGAAAACAGGAACAACATTGACATAGAGACAATCATTAACTAGTAAGCAATAATAAGTAAGCTAGTAGCTAAATAAATAATAGCAATACCACCACCACCACTACTACTACTACTACTACTACTACTTCTAATAATAATAATAATAATAATAATAATAATAATAATAATAATAATAATAATAATAATAATAATAATAATAATAATAATAATAATAATAATAGTAACAGCCAAACAAAACAAACACACAAAAAAATATTTAAGAGCTTGTGTCCACTCTGATGGACAACTAAACTCTAATCTTTAGATTTACACAGAGCCAAAGCACACCATTTCCCAGTTGTATACTTTGTTGTAAACTATTTAGTATACAATGTTGTTATACATGTCATGTTTTCCTTTGTATACTCTTGCAGATGAACTAACTTCTTACAGATAGTTTACATCATTGTATTCTTCTAATCTACAACATTGTTAACTTTCTGTATATGTCAGGTCAGATATTTGTATTCTACCTTGTATACTTCATGTTAACAATTTATTTTTAAATTCAAAGTATGAAGGAATGAATAAAAAATGAAAGTTATTATTGCAGGAATTGTTTGAGGATTTAGTAGCTTCATTCTAGTTGGACTCAAGATTCTTGCTCCAGATGTTAAAATCTTCATCCTAAATAGAATATAAATGTATTGTAATTGAATTTTTTTTTTGTTTTTAGACATGTTTATAATACTTTTTCAGAGTGATACCTTGCACAGCAAACTCAAGAGTCATCCAAACAAAAAAAAATAAAACAATAACAACATAACAAAAAAAATGAACTTTTTCTACCGTTTTTTGTATGTACCTAGCTTATTGTACATCTGAAAGCTAAAAATGAAGTATGACTTACATACCAAAATTGGTATGATACTGCATGTCACCATTTGCATCCCAAAACTTGGTGTGATACCCATACTTTTTTGCCATAGTATGTTTTACATACCAATATTAGT
>WLWI01004937.1_pt1 | contig 11184 bp, 11 predicted proteins | sample 6701501 | NCBI WGS metagenome assembly WLWI01 (sample SAMN12718690, study PRJNA515312) | sponge metagenome | isolation source: marine sponge | host: Mycale hentscheli | place: New Zealand: South Island, Marlborough, Capsize Point | collected 2014-11-01
AGAGAGAGAGGGAGAGAGGTGGGGGTGGGGAAGGGAGAGAGAGGGAGAGAGAGGGAAAGAGAGAGAGGGAGGGAGAAAGAAAGAGAAGACAAGTAGTATGCTGCCATAGCATCAAAAAATTGTAACATATATGTATGCCAAATTTAAACAAAAAAAAAACACAACCATAAACAAACCGGATGCAGCACAGAATGAATATGGGCATTGTAAAGGCAGCTGGCACTAATACAGAGTGGACATGAGATTCATGAGATAATATTTATAGTACCAGAAACCCCAATCCAAAACATCTTATTCACAGCTCAGAACTGAGAGTGCCAGGTCCTTGATCTGTGGATCTAATGCAGGGTATGTTTGTGTGTGCGTGTGTATTGGTATAATTCATACTGTCCTGATGTGGTGTTTGTGTGTGTGTGTGTGTGTGTGTGTGTGTGTGTGTGTGTGTGTGTGTGTGTGTGTGTGTTTAAGTGATTAGATAATGGAGGTTCTACATTACTGTGTGTGCGTTGTGAGGTCAGAGATATACATACACGTACCTTGAATGACTTGATCCAACTTGCATTCAAACTCGATTTCCTCAGAGTCTTCTCTCGGCAGTGAGTTTGAGTCGCCAGGTCCATTGGTGAGTTGAGCAACAGGTTGCTGTAGAGACTGAGATACCATCTTCCCCGTCATAGACACACACAATTCACGCAACATCTGGAAGGCCTGGGAAAAGAGAGAGAGAGAGAGAGGAAGAACATAATTCTACAATAGAATGAAACTACTCCACTTCAGCTCACTTCCAGCGCACACTCAATATGTATGTACTGATGGGGACTGACTGGACCATGCTAGCTTTAGCTAATGTCACACGACCAAGAATTGTTTGTTGTTGTTATTTATCGTTACTCACTGTAGTCTCCAGGCCACTGACTGTCTTACTGCAATCTTCCAACTTGTAGGGAAGAGAATCATAGTCATTATCCTACACACACACACACACACACACACACACACACACACACACACACACACAACACACACACACACACAAACACACACACACAAACATGCACGTACACACAGATAATAAATTCAGATAAGATCAATCCAGAGCAATGCCCGCTGTGGTCATGTTAACTCTGGACAACATGTCGTGTATAGAGATTCTGAGACAGATTCTTTCCAAATCTACCAACTATATGCTAGTCCTCACTGATTCAGCCGACCGTCTGTTCTTGGAAGAAGTGACCACAGTAGAGCCATGCTTGGATCCTCCAGCACGATCAAATAAAGACTTCAGAAGGTCCAACTGAGCCATGACCTTGTTCAGTTGCCTGTGAGAAATACACGGAGAAGTGGAAATATAACAAAAACTAACCAACACATCAAAAATAATAACAATAATAATATTAACAACAGTAATGCTATAAACACGTACGTAGGTACACAATTTCCATAATATCAAATTGCCACCTGATATTAACCAATACACTAACTCACTTGTGCATCTGTGCACAGTCCTTCTGGAAGAGTAGTTTAAGCTGCCTGAGGTTTGGAGTGGGCGTGGTCATGGTATCAATGTCCTGAGATACGTCTTTCTCTAAATACGTCCTCACTTGGTCCAGGAAGCTCTCATCTACCCTGAGGGGAATATAAGCAGCACGCAGCATTACTTCAAGACAACAAATACAAGATAAACAAACTTATGCGCTCGTACATGGGATGAGGAGATATAAATAAAATACTAATACCTCTAGCAGTGTTTGACAAATGACAAGCAAGCTAGCCTAGTTATATACCATAAGGATTTACTAATTCCTTCAACTTCTACCATTTAGCTTATAATTAGAAGTGAGAGCTAACAATGAGCATAATGACTATTAGTAGTTGTTTTTTAATTGAAATATTTTATATTGACCTACCCGTTCAACGACAAGGAAGAGCAATAGTCGTATCTTCCGGGGTCCGCTATGCTTTTTATTAAGTAAACAAAAGTTCAGTTGTTTACTCTGCACCAAACTGCTATTCACCTGCAACTCATACTGAATAGTTGACAGGTGTGATACATTGTTCCCTGTAGTTTATCAAGTTACGTATTAGCCGCATGGACGGAAAAGGTCGCACGTACCATACAAATAAGCAAAAAAAAATGTTTTTAATAAACATTGCGGAATGGATTGTGTAACTCCTGTAGTGCCTATCACGCTCGCAAATAAGTACACTACTGCAGCATGTGCTGTACTAACCACAGCATTATCGCACCATGACCTGCAACATTCTTGGCTAGCTTACGCTTAACTGAAAGAACTAACCACAGAGCTTCACAGGGTTGTGCCAAAACCAGCATGTGTATGCACTTGTGTGTGTGTGTGTGTGTGTGTGTGTGTGTGTGTGTGTGTGTGTGTGTGTGTGTATGTGTGTGTATGCTAGATGGGGGTATGTTTTGTACCCACTCGATTGTTTTGCCAAAAGCTTGAATGAGACTATTTGTCTTCATTATCTTCAAAGAGGAGTACTTGTGTGTGTTTGTGTGTGCACATGTACATTTAAGTTTGTTTGTGTGTTCATTTGTATGTTTTGTGTCTGTATCTGTGTTCGGAGAGTTAAGTTGGTCAAGGTGTAATTCTGAGTAAATGAGTTTTGCAACTTCAAAAGACAACAATCAAAGGTCAGAGGACAGATTCCACTTACTTGGCCGTGTCAACTGTACTCAAGGAAGCCAAGAGAAACTTTGAAACAATATTCTTCTCTCTACCTGTATCTCCTTCATCCTCTATAGCAAATAAACAAACAAACATCTATCAAAAAATAACACATTCAAACGACACAATATCACCACAGTCACACCTCTTATGATCACATGACCATCACATGACTCATTACCTGAGTCGTCTTGGTCCTCCGGCTGCTCTTCCTCCTCTTCTTCCTCCTCCTTCTTCTGTGGTATGGGTATGGTGAGGGCACACACGAGTCCTCGACGAGAATTCCTGTAATACTCCACCAGGTCTTCAATCTGGGAGAACTGTCGCCTCTGCACACCTTGCTGTGCCTGGGGGAGGGGGAGGGGGGAGGGGGGGAGAAGAAGTACGACAGAAGATGGCACAAGTGAAATGCATAGGAAACAAAGATCGAGCATTATTAAAGGATAATGGAGGTTACAAATATCCAGGAAGGAGTGAAGGAGAGATAGATGAAAAAGTTACAATGGGTGTATATAAGAGGATATTATCTCTCCTACAAAACAACATACAACATATAAATCCCTAACTAGCATATACATACATACACACCAAAAAAAATTCGCACAAATCTTTCCCTGCCAGATTCCAGCATCTATTATCAAGTGTCTCTACTACTACATAAAACTTGTCCAAACTTGAGTATCTAAAAAAAGCTTGGCTTCTCCAATGCTAGTTGTGATAACAAGGAGGTAATAGCACTTCCTACTATCAGGAGCATTGACAAACCTCAACACCATCTCCCAAAGAAGATGAATTAACACTCAAACCCAAAATGGTTCGTTTAGAACGTGAAAGCATCACACACTAAGACTTTTTTTACCAAAATATTTAATTTGTAAGTAAACAAAAAGTGGACAAGAAAGGATGCTATCCAGTAGATACAATAGAGAGTAGTAATACCAAAAATATAAATCTTTCCAAACTTATAATAAGCAATAGAAATAGATCATGTAATTCATACTTTGTGTAACATATTTCTCTTGTTTATACTTTTGTTTACTCTATTATTAATTTGTTGATTTGTAATTCGCTACAATATTCCACAGAAGGGGGAGGGGTAACTTGAATTAACACGTTGCTGTTGATTCACCCCCACCACTTTATTCTAATGGTTTTTAAAACTTTCTAGGGGTAACTGGAATCAACACGTTGCTGTTGATTCACCCCCACCACTTTATCCTAATGGTTTTTTTAAAGTTTCTAATACACATTTCACAAACGAAGCAAAACATGTCATTCAGGGTTCAAGTGATTGTCATTTATCAGGAGAATTATTGACCAAGAGACTATCCTCACTTACAGGCTACTTACTCCCTCTGTTCTCTCTCCCACTCCCAACTTCTCCCCAAGCTCAAGTGAAACCGTTGTTGCACAAACTACGCTCACAGTAATGAATGTGACACCTACAGACCTGTGAGAACACGTTTTGTCAAATAACCGGGACCTAATATCATAACGATGACAGGGTTGAAAATATAGCGACCTTCACAACTACCATTATAACTGACAGTGGACAAAACTTATGTTCAGAAGTCCTCTAATAATGAACTATGTAATCTTTGGGTATTAAAAATAAAAGTTAAAAATAAAAAGAACAACTGGATCTTTCCTTGCTTTGAAGAATGCACTCGTTTGCTTCAAAAAATGCAGTTGAAAAAAGGATTAGAGACTTTTTAATTCTTATACAAATAATAAGAAAACATGATTCCACCAGAACTGTGTCTACTACATTTCAGCAACCCAACACTGCTTTACAATACAGAACTCTGTGTCAACATGAACCTCAGACATGACTTGCTCCTCCTCACACTTTATCATCTTGAGTAAATTAAATACATGAAACAACCACGAGAACCATTCATTGATGAGTAAACCACAACACAACAACAACAACAACAACAACAACAACAACAACAACAACATACAAGTATGTGCATGGAACCCAATTAGTTGATTTGAACCAGCAGTATTGCGATAAGATACCACCAAATCAGAGCAACTGATCAGCTAAATTCCATCAGCCATTGTGAAAAGATTCTCAGCTACCAACTCAGCCACTATCTCCCACCACACGACCTTCCTGGTTACCAATCCACTTCCACTGTAGAGACTGCATTTCACAAGGCTTTGCAAGTGGTCAAACCCATCAACTGCCATCTTCACACATCATTAGCAATCCAACTAGGTGGTCAATACGCCACAAACTAACCTAACCTAGCCTGATCACGCACTTCCAAACATCCAATCTATTTCACACATTACTGCTTTAAACGTGTTTAAGATCTAACATTGTCATATATATGTGTGTGCACGTGTGATTAATTTCATTAGTCCTAGACCCCGCCCCCAATACATAGCTAATACTCCTTACCTGTATAGACAACTTCCCTTCATCATTCGGCAAGATGCGGTAATGGTGGATTCTGTTCTGGTATCTGAAAGTGAAAAATGAGAGCATGTGAAAAATAGAAGATAATGAAGATTAACAAAGGTAAGAAATGAGTGATAAAAGAGGCCAAAAACTGAATGGGTGGTAATAGAGAACAGAGAGTGTAGGGTTCAATAGGAGGTTGATGGCAACAGGTCAAGCAAGCTGAAAAATATGCTAAAAAAAGGATAAGTTTAAGGGAGCAGTAGATGGACAACTCACACACACACACACACACACACACACACAAATTTCCAATGATACATACATGCCTATAATGAATATGTATACATACATACACACATACATACATACATACATGCATACACCCCACTGTTGTGCACACAAATGGGACAGGAAGCACATGCTCTGTCCACGAAACATCATTCCAGCTACGGAATTGCACAGCCTTACCGATGAAGGAACAGAAACAAGGCTAGTTAAATAAACTCAGCAAGAGAAGCATCAGATGTTGCAGGCTGGACTTTAAAAACACTTTCAGTGTCCATTGGCAACTGCTCCTGGCAAAGCAGCCCAGAAAAACAAGCCTCATAGCAGTCAGGAGGTTAGAAACAACAATGAACCAGCCTCTAATGCTTATAAGGTCAACCAATACAAAAGTAATCAACATATAAGGTCACTGCAAGCACAAGACAAATCTGATTGCTCCAGCCAAGGCAGGTATGATAGCTTGTGCATGCACAGGGGATACTTGTGGGGCCACAGGTAGGTGAGAGAAAGGGGTGTGTTTGTGCGTAAATATGTGAGTACACTTAGTGAGTGCATCATAACTGATATTCCTTTTAATCCTAAGTAAAGAGAGAGAGAGAGAGACTTGACACCATAAAATTGTGAGCTCTCCGCTGGATTCCCACCCTATTCAATATGCCAACTATTCAACACATGCCCGGGTTTCTACTACGATAGTTGCAGTTGACATATGTGACTTCCACTCAGTTCCACACACACACACACATACACACACACAAACACACACACAGAGGAACAGAACACATACTTGCTACTTACTACTCCAATCATAAAAATCCGACAATTATTAGTACATATTTTTGGGGGGAAAAAATAAATAAATGAAAATAAAATAATTCTGCATATATGACAGCATATTCAGAAATCCCATAGCATCTACTAGGAGAAGAAAAGTGGAAGAGGAAGGAGGAGGAGAAGAGAGAGAGAGAGGGACAGGGAGGGGGGAGAGGGAGGGGGGGGGGGGGGGGGGAGAGGGCAGGGGGGGGCGGGGGGGGGGGGGGGGGGGGGGGGGGGGAAATTGCAGCCATAAGTTTGAAAGTAAAACCTAAACAGTTAGTGTATATGCAGTAATCAGAGCATCATCTTCAGGCCATAGTAACACTCAGACACAACAACTAACACAAATACAGACTCCTGCACAATATCACTAGTTCAGTGGTAACTACATACATGTGTAATTTAATCGAATACAACACATACAGTATAGTAGTTGAGTAAAGCTGCAGAATAAAATAAAGAAATAATAAATATATAAAATATCTAAAAAAAATTCTGGGGGGAATTTTGGCTTCGGAGGGGAAAACCCAGGGCGCTCCACTTCACACAAACATCCACACCTTTGTTTCCATAGACGTCTAGATAGTTGGGTGCAGAGAAGATGGTGATGAGAGATGGGAACCCAGTGGTCTGACTCTTGCGGTACATCTTGTATCCCTGGTCTTGTGCCTCGTGGGCACGGATGATGGACAACAGGTTGTTGCGCTGGAGAAACTCACAGCACGCTCCGTAACTGTGGAAGGAGTTGGCAAAGAGAAAAATTAAATTGTGGTCACAAGTTTGAATCTCTGTTACTGCTTGAAATAAATTTACACTAGCAAAAAGAAGCTATAAATGCTATACATGTTGACTTGTGTGATTCACTATCCTTAGTCTTTTTTCATTTCCATGATTTATGACACATACACTATACATGTATATATACATAAGTATGGATACTCGCAAATATAGGCTATGAGACATGTTTATACTGAATAGCAAGTACTACGTATGTAGATTTGTGAAGACAGAGGAGATAATGGGAAAGGAGGGTATATGTGTACATACACAAGTAGTACCAATAACCTATACCAACTAAATTGAAACATAGTCAGGACAGAGTGTAGCCCACGATACATATGTACATACATGTACTGTGTACATATAAGTATACATAAGTATGTACATACATATGTATGCAGACCATGATAAAAACAAAATAACATGTAAGAAACATTGGTAACAGAAAAAGTAAAAAAAAAAAAAAAAAAAAAAAAAAGTGTGTGTGTGTGTGTGTGTGTTTGCTACATGTAGCTCTGTACCTGTAGTAGTAGGAGCATCCTCTGACAGAGTTGTGATTGAAGTGCTCTTGACTTGGCTTCTCTGTACCAAAGTCTTCCAGAGGGTCCGACCACAGCAAGTCACACATTGGGCCAAATGCCGGAGGCTCCTTGAACCGATCCAACTAATTAACATTAGAGGAAAGAGAAATCATATCAAATACATGCAATTGGAATAGCAAAACAAAGAAACAAAAATAATAACTTGGACCACAATAGTAAACCTCTTTACCTATCAATGATAAAATTTAATACACAACAGATAATTACAAGTATGTGAGTTATACAAGTATGTGAGTTATACAAGTATGTGAGTTATACAAGTATGTGAGTTATACAAGTATGTGAGTTAGATGCACATGCTATTCACCAACTTGTATGTGAAACTGAAACACAAAGTGAAACTATCACTTTAGGAGAGAGAGAGGGTAAACTGTGGCCACATAATAAAAAATAATTATATAGGATATGACCGTAAGATACGACGTCAGAGAGAGTGGGAAGGAGGAATACTAGCACATATATACATAGCACAGAAGAGTGAAATATACTTGCCCATTTGCAATCATAACAGCACTTACCCTGCGAATGTCGTCCAGAGTGAATATTTCTGGACTGAGTCCTCCGTGTACGCACAGGAACTGTTGGTTCATTATGGCCGCCAGAGGAAGACAGTCAAAGGAATCCATACATGCATCATACACTGCTTCACTGTACTTGATCTTACCTGTACGTGTGCAGGAGACAGAGAGAGGGGGGAGGGAGGGGACAGGGAAAGACAGTTCAAAATTATGTCATATGCATGTCATAGCCACTCCAGTATTACATGCCTTATATATTTCATTTTAGAACATACATAGTAACCGAAAATCTGATTTAAATGTGACCGGTTTTGGGGAAATCTGCCTAAACGCGGCATCTAAAGTTTTCTAATTTATTCTACCAGTAGGTTGCATGGGGCCTTGGGATGCCGTCCTCCTAATTTGGAAGCAGTAGCACAAGTCGTCTTCGCCCTACAACACTCCAGTACTTTTTGCTAAACTTATTATTGCTGATTTCGAAAAAATGCCGCGTAAAGGTAAGGTCAGGGGGTGTGCCTTGTATCCGTATACTATTACCGCGTGTCTCTGGGACACTATGGACTAAACCGGTTACAGGCGAATTTAAAGAAGTCGAAAAGGCTTAATGCAAGGCTCTCTGAGAAACTATGGTGGCGAGAATTGCGTGAGTACGTGGATTATGTAAAATAGTAAGTGAATTAGTTAGCTACAGTTTTTTCCCCGCTATTAGTGAAAAGCCCGCTAATAATTTCTTAGCAACACGAGTTCAACCGGCTAGTGTTTCTAGCTTCATAGCGTGAGTTCTAGAGCTTGCCAGAGCTTACAACTGCGTCATAAGCTAGAGCTAACTGGTGTTTATTCATTTCTGCAATTTTTTTGAAAAAAATCACCCCCTAAGGCTTTACCCGGAGATACTGAAAAAAATTGTTTGCCGCGTTTAGGCGGATTTTCCCAAAAGAACCGGCCACAAATACTAATTTTTTTTCCAACAAACAAACAAAAAGAAAAAAAGAAAAGGAAAAAAAGTGAAGTAAAGAAAAGTACACTACAGTGTAAACTGGCATATAACTTAACTGCCATATTTTACTATTACTACCACCCAACCACTACTACTACTACTATTACACACTACACACTACAAACACACACAAGTACAAATTTGATAGGCCTGGCCGTTGACATGCATTGCATGTGTATACTAAAGTCACGGGCCACACACACAAATGCACGTTTCTCTTGCTACTGCTAGGCAGTCACGTGCACCTGGCAGAGCCAGGATGTCTGTGCACTAAGCAGGCACTGGCCGTGCAAGCAAAGTTTCTGGAGCCAGGTTACGAACACACAGGAGAACAGGCCTTTCCTCACAGCAAGTGGTGTGGGTACCCGAAGTCCCACCTGGACCATTGCTGTTTCATGAGAAAAGGCCTTGACTTGCACCCTAGCAAATACCAGGTACCCAATCACAGCTGGGTGAACTGGTGGGAGGCAGATGGAAAACCAGATGAAAAATTGCCTGAGCGGGACTTGGACTCAGGGGACCTCAGGCCCTGAACCAAGAACCACTACACCACACAGCAACCACACACACACAGCAACCACACACACACACACACACACACACACACACACACACACACACACACACACACACACACACACACACACACACACACACACACACACAACTATTCCCCACTTGCTGATTGCCATGTATTGTAACAGGAAAAAAATATTCTTTTTATCATGCATGCATGTATGTACATGAAGAACAAGCAACACATGCTACAATGTGTACTCACATTCTAGTTTGAAGGTGAAGTATTCTGTGAGATGCCTGCACTCGTGGTTGCCTCTCAACAAGAATAGAGTCGTAGGGTAGTTGATCTTCAAGGACCATAGATACAGCACACACTACAACACAAAATATAAACACACAAATCTCCTCTGACATCAATCATGCCAAGAATTATACATAGATAATGAGACAACATACATATGTAATTGTCTAGTTCAAGAATTCGTACTACTAGTAATGACCTATGTACACATGCACACATGTAGGCACATACTTAGGTATACCTGAATATCAACTCAAAGCAGCATTACTACATGACTTTAGTTATGGGAAATACAAAGCAAAATGTCTTTTAGGTACATATGAAATATGTAAAGTACAGTATAATGTACATGTATGCATGCATGCATGTATAATGTAATGTACTTGCCTACTACTCTGGGTGACTCTGAATAGTGATGACTCACAGAGTAGAGGAAAGAAATCAGAGATAGAAATACCGTATGTAGGATAAGCCCTTACAGCTACGTAAGTATTGCAACCAGCATCCAGTTCCAAGAGCTCCATTCATTCACCATTAATTGATCAGGTGAGCAATACACAAATTTATAGAGCATAAGTATATCCAAATGGGTTGAATGCCACTGTTTTGAGCGGGGTCACAAAACCAAGTTGAATGAACGCACACACCTTGACCTTGAAAGGAAGCCACCCATCGGATGATGCTTCTCTGCCACAAATGACCGACTAAATCACAATTATTAATGTTTCTGACAAGTGGTGACACATCTGTGTCTATCAATGTCTTGCTTTCATCTGTATGCTCTCTCACACACACACTACACTGGTATGGCTTATCTGTAGCTGTACAGAGGTTTGCAGAGAATCCCGTGAAAGTCCCGATAGGTATGTGTTATAATAACTGTCCAATATCAAACCATGTACTGATACTTGTAAATATTGCATGACCAGCCCTTGGGTCATTACCGAGATTCCCGACATATTACAAATTGATAAATTTCACGCCATCGCGGTGCTAGAATGTGTGAAATGGAAAATGGCAGCTGTGACACGAGATATATTGGTATAATACACAAACAGTAACTGATGAGGATCTAAATTCATTATTGGAGAATGTTACATTAATTACAAAAAACATATTATCATCAAACATTTTTTCACTTAAAAATAATTAAATTGTTTCTATAAATCAAGGTTATTGAGGTACTGTGGGACAGTAGGTGGTGACTGGACTATTGGGCAGTGGATTTTATAGTAAGAACAAATCTGTTACGTAAGACACATAGCT
>WLWI01004938.1_pt1 | contig 11183 bp, 10 predicted proteins | sample 6701501 | NCBI WGS metagenome assembly WLWI01 (sample SAMN12718690, study PRJNA515312) | sponge metagenome | isolation source: marine sponge | host: Mycale hentscheli | place: New Zealand: South Island, Marlborough, Capsize Point | collected 2014-11-01
GATATATTCACAGCTGTAGTTAATAGTAGGACTGGTAACTCACAGGTAAAGTTAGTTGTAGGGGCTACCCACACTCCCAGCTGATATATTTACAGCTGCTCTATCCCAGGTGGAATACTTACACCAGTGGAAGTACAGCATACACTAACAACTTAAATATCATGAGTTATTTCGCAGGTCATGTACCTAAAGATATCATTGTGAAGATATCTAGGGTGGAATAAATAATTATATGAGTAGTAGTTGTATTCTGTGAAATTCTGCAACAGTTATTATGTATTGACATATAGATCATCTATAATGAACTGTACAGTAACAACTGTGATAGTTAATATATGATCATTTCTGTACTCTGTACATTTTGTATGACTTGAATATAATACTTCACCATTAGAGGATCCTATGCGTTTGACAAGTTTTGTGCCGTACTACTATCAAATATTTGAAATGATAGTATTTGTATTTGCAGCATAAAAACATGTCTGTATTTAATTGGAAAATTTTCCCTATTGAATTTTTACTTCTTTGTTTTGATATTGAAGAACATTCGTAGTATTACAATTTTCCACTAAACATTTATTAACAATTTGAAATCAGTGCATTTGTAGGTGCCATTGATAATGATCAGTTTCTATGTGGGCAAATTTAATATTGTAAGTTGCCTACTGTATTACTTTATTATGAATATTATAAAGAAGTAGAAGTGTATTAATTATATGATGTATAATGACTGTAACCTCATTAAAAATTATATTAAACTGTACAATTTGATAAAAGATTCTGTAGCTATATTATATATATTTATATATCAATATACAGGAAGAAAAAGAACAACCGAGGAGTGCAGAAGAAAATGTAAGTTAATGAAGTAAGAGGATGATAGATTGATTAATAATTACTTTAGTCACTGTAAACTATATACTCATTTCTATTGCTATAGCTCTTTGGTGTTTATATCATATGGACTTATGCCTACCACATAACATATAATTTAAACATAGCTACACAATTAATTTGTATTGAGTCATCATTATCTTAACTATTTTAATTGCCCATAGTTTTTATACATTATGATAGAACATATAGTTTTGTACATATAGGTGGACAGCCAATTCAAGCAATCATGTGTTGTATATATACAGGTGAGTTTCATATGTGTATACACCTAAACATGTATACTCTGCCCAATAATTCATTATAGATTAAATAATGAACTAGGTTATATGGATTATTATTGTGTTAATATGTATTGCCTAATATGAGCATGCGTGTAATCTGCTTGCACATTTTACAATAGCTTAATTATGCACTGTAGTTGTTTACATATTGGTGCAGCATATCATAATCTAATATTGGCAACAATTGTTTTCATATTGACTGCCTATGAACCCGTCTGTATTCCTATAGTAATATTATCCACAGTTTCCCATTTTATTCGTATAAAATATGCAGCCTATCAAAAAAACAAAAAAACAAATGCTAATGAGGCAAAATTAATGAACATAGTATTATTTTACCTTAATTACACTATCTGCTAAAGCAGACATAACATGATCATTTGAATATTTACAATTGACAGTGTCAATTTTGTAAAGACATCTGAAGACTATTTTACTTTGTTATAATAGATAGTGAAATAGAAATGCTTTGATGTAATCTGAATGTGTATGCTTTATCATAACAAAGTATTGAATATAGGTGTATATAGTATATATAATTATATATAATATAAATATGTATATATATACATATATGTATTTACTTACAGGAGGACGAAGAAGAACCAATGGAAACAGAAGCTTCAGTAAGTCATAAAGTAACAGAAATTATGAAATTAGGTTTAGTGGTTGTAAATCGTGTCCAGTTATATTTATAGTATTTCTATATTATGCTACAATTTGATAATACACAATTATAGTTTTTATTGAGTTATTGTTATCTTATCTAAATACATTAGATTGAGGAAAGTACATCAAATTCCGTTTTATTGACAAGGACAGAATGGAAGTAGTCAAATCTGAGCAACCTCGGCAACGCTTTTTCAAGGTAATATAACTTTATTAATGTGTTTTTAGACACAAGATGATATGTGTTCCATAAGATGTTTTACCATTTTCCAACCACTCAGAGTGTCTATTATTCCTTGTCACATAGGAAAGTTATTAAAGAATGTCTTCTGTACCTACAGGAAGTCAAAGAAGTAAAGAAGCAGGACAATCATTGGCAGGTTATGTACAACACCACAGAAGAAAAGGCAAATTATTACTTGGAAGTAAGTTCTCTATGATGATAATTTGATAATTTTTTTATTTCATAGCTAGTATAATGAGTTTAGGTTTTATCGCACATTATTAAGAGTTCTCAGATTCATGAATTTTGAGGAACCGCATTTTTTAGGTTGAGAAACTGGAAAAATTAATATTGCAATGTCTTTCAGATATTTTATAAATAGCCTGAACAAAAGAAGAATATAATCAATGATCTTTTCTTTACACAATAATTTATTTATTTTACTAATTCATAGATAGTAATTTAATGCTGACATGAGTGGATTTAAATTGTAATTAAGTGCATGACAGATCGATTGGATTAAATATGTCATTAAACTAGCTGAAAATTACATGATGGATTCAGAAAATAGGTATTACTTGTCAAACTAAATTCATTGCATTATATTTATGATGTATATTTATGTTTCATGATTTAGCTAGCTCAGTTAAGAAGTTTAGTCTCACTCAAATTCCACTATTACATTTTCTTAGACAAATGACCACCCTATGAAATAATCAGCTATGATGTTGAAGTAGGTAGTAATTATTGTACCAGTTAACAACTTAGCTAGCTATATCATTACGTATCATTTGATTCTGTTGGTTACCTTATTAAAATATCCAGAATAATCAAGACTCAAAATAGATTGTTATAGAGGCTACTCACAAAAAAAAAATAATGCAGCTTATTTGATCTCAATAATTAGCTAGATTAAACAAAATTCAAACTACTGTAAAATCTCCCCTCTAGACCCAACCTTTTCTCCTATGTTAATAGCTAGACTTTTGAAAACTGACAAAATGGTTTGCTATATATTTAAAGACTGTTTGCATGAGCAAAATGCTGCTTGTTTTGTCTGATACTGCCCCTTACTACCACACCCCTTTTCTAACCTGAATTTACATGGTGACGTCAAGCATATAAGTTGCAGCTGAAACGTCAACGTTATCTCAGCTGAACTTCTTCCCCCTCTGCTGCACTTCTTCCCTCTGCTGCACTCCTTCCCTCTGCTGCACTTCTTCCCTCTGCTGCACTTCTTCCCTCTGCTGCACTTCTTTCCTCACCTCTTCACTCTCCCTCACTTCCTCCCTCACCTCCTCACTCTCTCCCTGCTGCACTGCTCGAATCTGTTCCTTGTGTTCCACCAATTCATAGCTATCACATTTGCTATTTTAGGTTCGGATTCCCTTCCTTAAGAGCCACAAGGTCTTTTTTTCCTAAAATACTTCCTGATATCCAGAGGGAAGTAGTGCAGCTGAGGAAAGAAGTGCAGCAGAGGGAAGAAGTGCAGCAGAGGGAAGAAGTGCAGCTGAGGGAAGTAGTGCAGCTGAGGGAAGAAGTGCAGCAGAGGGAAGAAGTGCAGCTGAGGGAAGTAGTGCAGCTGAGGGAAGGAGTGCAGCAGAGGGAAGAAGTGCAGCTGAGGGAAAGTAGTGCAGCTGAGGGAAGGAGTGCAGCAGAGGGAAGAAGTGCAGCAGAGGGAAGGAGTGCAGCAGAGGGAAGAAGTGCAGCAGAGGGAAGGAGTGCAGCAGAGGGAAGGAGTGCAGCAGAGGGAAGAAGTGCAGCAGAGGGAAGAAGTGCAGCAGAGGGAAGAAGTGCGGCAGAGGGAAGAAGTGCAGCAGAGGGAAGAAACACAACAAGGAGAACAGTCCACAAGCCATAATAAAGATGAACATTGGCGGAGGCAATCCCAAACTAAGCTCCAACCTAAAGCATTCAAAGGCTAGCCTGAAGAAATTGTACAAATCTAGGCTTACCTACAAGAAAAGTTGGGAGGAAAAGAAAGTATGTTTTGTATGTTTTAATAAGTATAGGTGAAAATCATAGGGGTGGGGGGGGGGGGGGAATCCCAGGGGCCCCCCCCCCACTGTATCAAACCCAGGTTATAAAGTGTAAACCGAGATGTGGACATCTCGGTCAAGACCGTCTGTGAGCTCTTGTGGCAATGCAAAAAAGGTCAAAACCCAAGTCTCGTTTGAAGGACCAGAAATTATTTCCTGAGAAAATCTAGATTATCATTAGATGTAATTTACAAATGGCAAGACAGAGGTGATACAACCATTGCACAAGTTCAGAGATATGAATATCATTAATAGTCCAGCCATCAGGTAAGGTGTCATCCTGTTGTTGAGACTCTGTGTCCTGAACAGACAAAAGCTAATGCTTGTTCTCATACATGCTTTAAAATTATTTGGAACCAAGGTGGGTTGTTGTAATCACAGCAAGATGCTGCAATACAGCCTTCTCCATCCCAGATGTATCTGTTACTTGCTTTATTTGTATCATCACAGAAGTAGTAGTGCGAAAGTAGTCTGGGAAAGGGTGCTTGTTATGATTGCTGCAGGGGCAGTGAGGAAGTCCTTCGTATCACTGGGAAAAATATTATTAAATTCCATTAATGCAATTGAAACCTCAAAATCCAGCTTTGGAAAGCATTAATGCATCCGTTATCATACCCTAAAACACATCCAACGAGATTGTGTTCTTTCTGTTAGAATTGTTGCAAGACTGCATCCTGGGTCCAGGCAGTTGCTCGAGTATACACAAACCCCGATTTGAACTTGCACTCGATCCTAGCATTGTGTTCCCCATATTCAAAGAAATTACTTGTTTCCGGCGTCCTTCACCGTAAAAGGACAGATTTCAATTTAAATGCCTCAATAACAACTTGCTTGGCTGCTTGCAGTAGCTACCTCATTTACATCAGAAATTTTGATAGAGGATTTTTGAAATTTTTTTTTGAGAAAGTAGATGACAATGAAAAATGTTGAAAGTATTGACACTTTGTACTAAAGTGCTTTGTTTAAACTACAATTTTTCTTGTTTCTCTGATTACTTCTCTTCTTTTTTTACAGGATTAGTTATATGTAATATAACATGTATTTCTGCACCTGATTCCAGAACCTATCCAAACGAAAGTTGTTTATATTTCAGCTTTAAGCTCCAATTTCATTATAAACTCCTTAATTCTTGCCTGACTGAACATGCCTAATCTTGAAAGTTATCTACAATACTCTTAGAATAACGAGCAGTGAGCCTAAAAGTGTTTTAATGCTTGTTCCTAGAGTGTGCTAATGTCATTTATATTAAAGTCTCAGCTACACAGTGAAAGAGAAGGACACTAGCTCAGAATGTGTGCATACCACTGATTTTGACAGTACCATAATCAAAACATGGCATTATAATAATAGCTTGATACCAAACACCTGATTCACTTAGTTTACTTCAGCACTTGACACTATGCATGAGGACCTGTATTTAAATGTGTCATTCTTCCTGACTTACGGAACTATAGCCGGCTACATTCTTCACAAGTTGAGTGTGTAATTTCCCAGTTTCTTTGATGGAGGGAGCTTTCTTTCAAGGTGATGAATACGTAAGAAAGATATTGGTAAAGCACCTCTTAAATTTTCACATGTTTTTCTGTTTGTCATACTGCTAATATTCTTTGAAGTACTCATTAGTAAATTATAGCAAATCCCAACTTTCAGGAGGTGATTGCAAAAATAAACTTCATTCTTCAATAGCAAAGTATAAGCTTGCGTATCTTCTAGAAAGGTTGTGAAAATTGATTTGATAAACAAAATAATTGGATTGACATTTTTTTATGAAACTTCTATAAGTTATAAGTCAATTCTTTTTAAAAGTAGAACTAGTAGAGTCGACAAACAGAGTTGTATATTGGTATATATATAGACCAGAGTACTCAATTCAAGTGAAATCTCATAATATGACTTGAATTTAGAATTTATATAGTCAGCAAAAACAACAACAAGATTTATGAGATATTATGATTAAATATCAATCGGGTTACGTGTGTGTATTTATTTTATATACTATGAATTAATTACATATAAACATATTATTAACCAGGAGCTTATGAGGTATACACACGTACATGTAGTGATTGTTTTAGTCATTTCAGAATTTAAGCACTGGAAGGTACTTTCCTTAGTAATAATATTTAATTATGATATTTCTTATAGTAGTGCACTGTTTTGGTTAATTCTGGTCATCCTAATTTTGTTTGTAAGATCTCTGGATTTTAGCTACAAAAGTTAATGCTGCAGTAATATAATTAGCTCTTCACACATAGGCCAACAGTTTAGGTCATACTCTGTTCTGAATTATAGAAATTGTACATATTATTCAGACCTTGTAAATAACAATTTTCCATTTCAGACTCTGCCAAGGCTAATACCTCTAGAGAAATTTCATTTTTTTGATCCAACACATCTCAGATTAATTTTCCTGGGAGACTCATTGTCGACCATTGATTTTGCAGCACAAATATGTAGACTGTTGTGCTTTTGTTAAAGAAACCAAACAAAGTAAGGACTTATTTTGAAATGAAGCTATAATTTACTAAAAAATGGATTAAATTCAGAATATGAAGGATTATAAGTCAAATATTCATGTGACTAATTGGGTTTTCTGATTTAAATGACAATTATTAAATTGCTAATTTTTTGTAGTTTGATGAACAAGCCAAAAAAATTACTATTACTCAATTTATGAAGAAACGATTTACTATTTAGAATTTTGATCAGGTCAGTATTAATTTAGCTCAATCTCTGTCAGCAAGAAATAAGAATGATGGGTGAACTCACTCTTGTTCAAATGTTACAAGTAGACTATGCTCCAAGTTGTGTTGACGGCCTTTGGAAGCAAGTGATCATTTCTATAAACGTGAGCAATCCTCATCATCTCAAACCCTGTCTTGCACTCAAACTTCTGCTCCAGGTTGTAGCCTTACTACAATACCCACTGAAGTAGACTACCACAGAATATGCGGACGGGTCAAAGGGATTCGCTGGTGGAGGAACAAACGATGCTTTCACAGCTTTCAGTCATTCTATAAGACGTTTGAACTATGTTGATGGAGTCAATATTTTTCTAGATACCCTTTCTCCTACACATGTGAGAACATTTGCTGTGGATCAACTACAATGGTATGGATTGCCATGCTGTCCTTGCAGCCGTCAAACCAATAATTATCATTTCCCTAATTATGTCAGTTCTAATTACTTCTGTGACACACATCATTGGAGTGACCCCTACATCTGGGATGGAGAGGACTGCAGCACGCAAGCATGATGCCATTACGACAATCCACCTTGGTTCAATGTAACCCTCGAATGCACTTTTCACAATGACTTATAGAGATTCGTATTTGTACGGATGAAGTTTTTGAGAACGAATGAATAAGTGTTGTTGAAATAGAACTATAATATGCTATTAAAATATACTTTGGAACAATGTCTACAATAGATACCAGTTAAAAACATTATTTTAATAGGTACTTGTATTTTTTTCCAAATCTAGCTTTTATTGTTTTTGTTCCTATATTTCGAATTGACAAATTCCTATTCAATTAGCTACTGAGAGTAAAGCTAATTGTTGTATTAGCTACTGCATTAATTTGTTGTCATTACAAAATACTGTATCTCTCTTGTCTAAAATCTAAAGATCTTATGATATGGTTACCTAGAATCAATGAAATTAATGTATCCAGAAAATAATACTATTACTGAAACATAACTGTAACCACATAGTAGATGTAGCCAGGATTTCTGAGATGGGGGGTTCCATTTGAAGAAGATCCATTTGAAGAAGATCGACTAAGGGTGAATTAAATTACTGTAGAAGACAGCACCCTCTGTTTGTTAAGCGCTCCCTTTTTGAGCATCTCCTTTTTGTTCAGTGCTATTTTAAGCACTCACTTACTTCTGCACGTGATTCAGAATTAATATGTGTAGTTAAAGCAATTGCTAGAGTTGTGAAGTTTTTGTTTATGTAATAGAAAATTGATGACGAGGAGACAGCTGAAGTCATTTAAAATACCATACATAAACACACACACAAAAGGCAGCAATTAGTCGAGAAGGATGTACTAGAATTAAGTGCCCTACTAAAACAACAATTAACTGTTCTAGTGTAATTTCCTTCTTATGAAGATATTGGTTAACACTGATAATATACTGACTTATAAGGTTAGAAAAAATTGGCACTTGGCATCTAACACTGCATGCTTTTTTAAAACTTGCCTTTTGTCTATATAGTAATAGTCTGTTAATATTCACCAAGCATTCATCATTGAGTTAAATTACACAAAGGATGTTGAGCATTCCTGATTTAATCTCTTGTAAACTAGCCTGTCCTTCTACTATCTAACAAGCTAGTACTTCAGCTACCATAAAATTAACCTGATTTCTGCCCTTCAAAAACCTTTTTAGACCGGGCATCTCATAGCCAAGTTGTAAGCGTTCTTTAAGAAATCATGGACGATTCTTTAATTAAGCAAATATAAAAATTTGCACGTGTATATCGCAGTGCAAGGGTTACCGATACATGTGCACATGTATATTTGTGCACACATGACAATACACAATTAAAGTATCATGTAATAATGGGACTCCACCAGCTCTATTTCTTAAAAAAAAATTGATTTGCAATAGGTCCATTTGAATATTGTTGCAGTTTCATTAAAATAGCTAGCTATCATCAATTTTCTCTTTTCGTATTTTTTTTTCTAAGAGACATTATATTACAGATGATAGTGGTGAAAACTATCATTCAAAGAAGAATAAACTCTGACTTCACTGTACGTGCTGCTGAAGATAACCCTTACGCTTTTATGATGCTTAAACTGTGCAAGTATAAATGTTTTTTGCACCTGTAGAATAACATCTTGCTAACATTAGCTGATTACATATAGCTACACAATCTATTATTCTCAAACTCATTCACCAAGAATAGCTACTACTAGTATTATCATTGATCATTAAAGTAATCCAAGCCACTTTTGATCTAACATATTGTACGTTTATTATGAACTAATAGCAAGTACACCACCACACAACAGTGGTGCTTGATCTACTAACTTGTGCAAACTAATAGTGCAGTAGCATGTTTTTGAATTTAAGAACTTGTTGTTGTGACAATAAATTATTTACTAATACATAAAAACATCTCATTGTGTTTAATGGTAAAGTTGGACATGACTTCAATAGCCTGCTGGACTTCCTCCTTTACGATCATCACAGGTTGCATATATTTTATCGTCTGCCACCAATATTCCTTGTACCACAGCATGAGATCCTGATAGTACCAGCGAATGGCCTCTATTTAGTAAATATTGCAATATATCATGGGGAAAATTGCTTTCCACTGAAATGTGATTGGGATAGAGCTGATGATGTAATCTTCGAAGGGTTATAGATTCTTCTAATGATTTTTCAAATCCCAGTACATCCAAAATAACCTATTTACAAACAATTATATAGAATTACATTATCTGTCCATCCCACTAATCTGGTGAGCTCTCTCATTGCTCTTTCAATAGCCATGAGCATAGCCATCAAAATATGTCAAGGTATACAGTACAAACGATATTGTGTCCCCTAATAGTAATAGTAATTTTGACAGTTCAGGATCCAACCGAAAACAGATATTGAAAGAAAAAATTTGGTTTTCAGACAGTTGTTGAAATCATGAAAACAAAAGCAACAATAATAGTTGAACTGAAGCAAAGTCTTAACTTTTCAAGCAATCACTGCAGCAAATATATCCAGTAGTTGATAAAAACATATATGATTTAGATTGAAACTTTCTCCCTTAATGGGTCCAGAGAGAATCAAAGGAAAAAAAGTGAAAAAAAAAATCTTAGTTGCCGGGGGAATTTTTTTCTAGACACCTTTAAGTGAGAAAGTTTCAATCTAGTTTTTATGAAAGGTAAGAACTTGATAATAATATAATTTAGTATACCTTTTTATTGTAATTTAAAATGTAAGAACTAAAGCTATAACCTGAGCTACAGCAGTGGTGATCTTAGATCCTCCTGATGCTCCTACTACCATTTTTACTTTGCCACTCTTGTCCAGAATTATTGTGGGTGTGGTAGATGACATAGGTCTCTTGCCAGGCTCAATATAATTGACTTTTGTTTGCTTACAAGCATTAGAGTCATTTCTTGATGGATAGCTGAAGTCATTCATTTCATCATTAAAAATGACTCCACTTTTCAGCGAACGCATTAAGCTACCGAAACTGCAGAATAATGGGTGCTATCATACTAACGTAGTCATATTTCATAAAAATATACCATCTTACTACAAGTTTATAGTACTAGTACATGCAACTGCATCTCCATTTTCTGCTAGCACTGAAAGGTGACTAGTGCCGTGGTCATGTGCAGCTTCTCCATACTCAATGGATGGGTACATGTAATATTCTTGACTATGGGTTGTGTCATCTGTGATTCTAGTAAATAATTCACGTGCAACATCCAAATCCAGCATTAGACGTACAGCCTACACAAATAAAATGATCGCACGATAAGGACTTCCTTTCAAATAAAAATAAGTAAAATAAAATATCACTTCAGACCACCATAGACTGCTCTATATATTCTGTAAAAAAACTCACATCATTCACAGACTCATTGAATGCTGGATCTCCTATCTTCAGCCTCTGAGCGTATGCAAATTTCATTGCTTCGACAATCCTATGGTAAGAAAGACTTCCAAAACTTTCTTCATTAAAGTTGTAATCTGCAATTAAAGTTTAATGACCACACATAAAATGTGGCATTGTGATAACAATAAGCCATGTGCACAAAATGTATTGCAAAACATTTAACTTACTGTTCAAGATATTGAGTATAAGTCCCAAGACTGCTCCACTACTTGGAGGTGTAGTACCCAGCACTTCATAGTCCTTATAGTTTGAAACAGTGACAGTTCTTTCCACTGGTTTGTAGTTGATAAAGTCATCCTTGGTGACTATTGCATTATACTGCATTTGAAGCTCATCTACCATGTCTGTTGTGAATGTACTGTCATAGAAATAGTCTGCACCTTGATTGGCTACCATCTCTAGAGTGTCTGCATACAGCGGTCGCTTCAAAATATCTC
>WLWI01004939.1_pt1 | contig 11181 bp, 6 predicted proteins | sample 6701501 | NCBI WGS metagenome assembly WLWI01 (sample SAMN12718690, study PRJNA515312) | sponge metagenome | isolation source: marine sponge | host: Mycale hentscheli | place: New Zealand: South Island, Marlborough, Capsize Point | collected 2014-11-01
AACATGGCAACCAATTATAGCGTCACTATAACTAGTGCATCCTCAGGGTTTTTGCATTTTATTGAACTGGTTTTGTTTTTTGTCATTTTTAGTATTGTGTTTTTTGTCAACTGATGAAGACCTACGGATCAAAACGTTTTGACTATTTATAGTTATAATCTACTACGAAAGCTAATAAATAAACTACCAGAAATTGTATTACGTAGTAATGAACCTATACAGCGTCTAGTCAGTTGTTCATAGATTCTGCTATGAAATGGGCAAAGTTGTAAGCAATCTTGTAATGCTCTTCTACACTTAGAATAATCTCTTTTACTGTTCAAATATAATTTTCTTACTAATGGACTTTATGAGGTAGCTAACTTTCAAATAAACTGGAAGGAGCAGAAAGTTATGCATATAGTAAGAACTTCTGTGTATATAGATGTGTGTATACCTTCAACCACAGTTGTTTACTGTCAATTGCCACCTCCATGCCAATATTTTAAAATGAAATAATTCAGTTTATTTATAAAAACATTATTATAATATTCAAGTTGTTTGTAACTCAAACACTGACCAATTTTGTTCATAGTCCCGAAAAAGGTTGCCGTATTGTAATCTATATACCATGAAGTAGTAAACCCTATCCATTGCAATAAATTAGCTACTAGCTACTGATAGCAGCACAGATTACAATTTGGCAACTTTTTTCTTTTTTTCATATCCTTCTACGACATAGCTAATATAGAAGCGACTTATACTGGAAAGCCACAGATGTCCAAAGCTGGCTGTAGGACATCCCTGGTAGTCCCAGCTTGTGGAGATACAATTGTGGGCTTCCACGGGTCGCTAGTCGGCTGTGCTGGGTGGTCGAGGCTCAGCCGAGGTCGGCCCGAGATTCTGTTAGGTCGCTGCCACCAGTCCTCCAGACAGCTCTGGCAACGTTTGCAGGTCGGACAGGTAGCTAGCCAGCCCGGATCCCTCCCAGTTAGCCAGAGATCACTTCTTACGTTAAATAAAAAGTATATATGTCACGAAAGGCAATCCAGGCATGCGTGCATTCAGTTTATATATTAGTTCCAGCGCATGCCCAGACAAACAAATTCACAAACGGGAAATGATTAAACTAGCTACTACACAACTAAACCACACTCTAGACAAAACTTAACATTTGACTGCCATAAAAACAAAAATGCACAATCACAGAAGTAATTCTCTGAAGCTGTGGAATCTTCATTCTTCCTACTTCATCTCCTTCTCTTTCTTTTTTTCTCTCTGTCTTCTTCCCCACAGCAACACCTCTCTCTGTGGAGGCCGGTCCTACAACAATGGCAACTGGATGCTGACCTGAAGCCATAAATCTTTCAATGGTGCTTTACGTAGTAATACTTGCTGTCACTTGCTAATACAGCTATGTTTTCTAATGGACTTCTGAATGGCTACACTTGACCATGAAATTACTCTGTAAAGAGATAAAAATTATATTAAGATTAAAATAAAATGAAACGTATTTTCTTACTTTTATTTTGACTCAAATGTTTTGCAGTTAGTTACTGAACATCCTTCATCATCGTTTTTTAAGCAAAATATTATCCTGGGTATGAGAGAGTATAATTTGACCGGCTTTCACTTTGACACTTGTATAATCATCTTCTCTGCTATTTCCTATTACTTCCATCATTGCTATTTTCCACATAATTCCACTTGCCAATACTTTAAATCCACAATGAATGCTCTATAATATAACATTCACACCATTTTAGTTTTGTTAATTGTTAATTCGATTACACATACGATAAACTCTCTAAATATAGGACACTTTGAGCCAATGCTAGGTTGCCATGGAAACCAGATGCTGTTGATTTATTTTAACGAACTATATGATCATGGGTATACGTAAAAAAATTAACATGGTTACTCTATTATACTTATAATTCTTCTATTTCGTAACTACATTAGACACTTTATACAGTTGCATTATTATCTACTATTGGTAGAAATTCTGTAAATTATTTATGGTATTTTCGCTACATAATCCATACAGATTGAAATAGTCGGTTCAATTTGATGCATGACAATGGTTCATATGAAAAGGTCTGTGTTTTATTTTGAGTTAGTTCTTCTTAAAGTTTATACTTGCTCTGATATAGTTCAAAACATATATCTTGAAGGAGCAACAGCCGGAGTAGTAGCATCAATAGTATGGAGAAGCATACCACCTACAAGCAGGGGCGGATTAAGGGGGGGCTCGACTGATGTTGTACGTGCCCCCTTTTTCTGAAAGAGCCCTTATTTTTTTAGCTAGTCTATTTCTGATAAAAGTATAATACCGATAACGTTTGTCCGTGGTTGTTTTTCCACTCCATAATAATCACAATCGTCTAAAAAGCGCACCCCTACTTATGGATATGGTAGGTCAGGATTTTTGCTATTTGTCATCCTTTTATATTATAGCTGACCTACAAGACCTACAAGCCTATAAGGCATTCTTCACAGAGCTCTCGACATTTAGTTCTGTCATATTCAGCACTTCATCTTCACACTTTTCAGTTTGCACCAACTAAGTCATCACGTCCCTCATTATAAAGTCTGTTCACTTCAGTCAGCCATAACGCAAAAAATTTCTATTGCTACCCTGTCACAAAATATATCAAAATGACACGCAATTCAAGCTGAATTCGTTACTTAGATACACTTATACACGAAGCATGCGCGAGAAAAAGGGGTCGATTTAAACCCGGGTATGACAGGGTCAATTCAACCCCTATCCGCCATTAAAGGGTTAATGTATGCTAAAATGCAAAACTAAACCACACCTAAATAATATAGAGCAGCCATTACTGTTCCACACAAAGTATTAAATATCAATTGCTTTGTTTAAAAAAATGATGTTATCAAATTTTTAACACTAGTGTCACTATGTAGAAATGTAAAATGCTCTTTTTTTTTTAACCTACAAGAACCCAGATATTCCCTCCCTGATGGAAGAGGGCATATCACAAGGAGGAGAAGGAGGATTGGAGAGTGTCACCATCATTGTCTTCATCTTCACTCTCCTGAAAATACAAGTAGCGATCCTCACGTGCTGTAATGGGAGGAAAATACATGTAGCTAATACATTAACTACTTGATTATCTGCTCACAACAATGACCTGATCAATTTGAATTGATTTCAAATACACGTGGTAGATTTACAGTGTACATAAGCTTACTGTCAAAATAGCTTGTGTCGTCTTCGCATTCTAACTCCGGAATGAACTGTGGCGTCTGCTCCAGTAAACTGCACCACTCTAGAGTGTTGAAGAAACTGTGCTGTTTGACTTCCTGTAGTGACAGTCGTCGAGAAGGGTCTGTACACAGCAATTTGGTGATGATATCCTATGCCTCTGGAAGTAAGGACATCTGTCTGGGACTCTACCCAGACAGAGTGACAATTAGAACTTATTAACACTCACCTAAATGTACCTTACCTGTTCAATCTTAATTATATTCATGATTCTGATTATGACCACTGGCCTCTGCCCTTAGTCGAACCCTTTTTATGTTTTGTAATGTTCATTTATCCTTATTGTGTGATTTCCCAAACCTATTGAGTTGCTATTAATAGGAGTGCGCGCTTTAGGTGAGCTTAGACAAGGCTGCAAGCCAACGCCAGCGGCTGCGTCTTGCTGACTGCCAGCGCCAGCGGGGTCATACAGTCTGGTCCTTCAATATTAAGAAATGTGGGTGTGTCCATCACTGGGCTTGTTCAACATCCTCTTCGTCTGCCCAAGGAATAGTGCAAATCTCTAAAATATATAAATAGCAGATGTGATACGTGTATCAAACAATTCTATACACTTACCATCTGCGATTTCTTCAAACAGTTCCTGGACGGTAGTACTCATAAACGGTGTTGCTCCCATCAGCATTTCATAAAGAATAACTCCCATTGACCACCAATCGGATGCAAAGCTGCAGCCAAACCCTTGAATGACTTCAGGAGCCATGTAGTCAGGTGTACCTAGAGTTCGGCTACAGCTAAAGTCTACAAACATGGAACATTAGATAGTCATGATTACTTTAATAGTAGCTAACACTTCACTATTTCTTACTGTTCTGATGTCCAATCACAGACAATCCAAAATCAGTAACTTTGATGTGCCCCTCAGCAGTTACAAGAATGCAATGAATATATTATATTATAATACACACAATAATTACAATTGTCAATGATATAAATCTGTATAACATGAGAATATTGACTTTCTGGTTTTGAAACGTTTAAAAAAAAGCTTAGCTATATAATAAAAAAAGGACAAAATATTCTATAAACAAGAGGATTGCTTAAAAATCAGCTATAGATAATAGCTACTATTCTCAAACAAGGAGATCAACATATTGATACTTTTATTTTTTCAAGAAACAAAAAAAAACATTAGGTTTGTCAGGTTTTAGGTCCCTGTGTACAATGCCAAGATTGTGGATATGTTGAACAGCTAACACTGTTTCAGCAAAATACAGTTGGGCCATTTCATGAGGGAGACAGCCACAGTTCTTGATCAGTGTGGCCAAGTCTCCACCTGCCACATACTCCATCACAAAATACAGGTGGCTCTGAAGCGATAAGAAAAAAAAGATGAAGATTACTTTATACAGTGACAAATACTTCACACAATAAGTGAGCTAGCTACTTGCATCTCAAACATTACACTAATCTTTCATTGAATTCAACTATCATTTTGCAACATTTTTATGGCTGCAGAAACACAATCGAATCCGTAAGCTTTATGATGTCCAATATTGATAAATACTATGTATTTGACTTTGAGGGTCTCCTCTGCTGCTCTGGTACTCCCAAGTACTGAGAAAACCACACTAGGAGAATTTTCTCTACCAGTTTGCCTAACCTGACTAATAACCAGAGAAATCTAGGTTTTAGTCTTATCCAAGTAACCAATGGTTCATGAGAAAATACTACTGAGTGACTGAAGCTAGGCACAAGGGTAAATATATCCAGGGCTCAGCCCATAGAAAAAGTGACATAAAAATAACGGAGACACGTAACTAATACACAACACAATGAACACACAACAGACACTTACACGTTGCTAAGAGCACACATTACAAAACATGCAACAGTCACAGTGACTCTGTCAAGTAATGTGAAATAAGTTCATTGGAGCTTGACAGACCTATTCCAGAGGAAATATTATTGTCTCTTTTAAACTTTGGCCTGCATATAGATATTATTGTTTGTTTGTTTTTCTTTTTTTTTAGCTTGCACAAAAAATACCCTGAGTCCACTATATATTTTCTGATTGTTGAAGACATACACAGTAGTTACTGTCACAATGTGGTGGAGAATTACCTTTTGCCACCCCAACAAACACATTACACATAACCTTTGACTGGAAGAAGGTGTAGTAGAGACTGACAATGTAAGGGTTGTTAGAGAGGCCCATTACTTCTCGTTCCACAAACACCTGACCCAATAACTTCCTTTGAAGAATGTCCCTTTTCCCAATTTTTTTCATGGCTCACAACTTTTGAGTCCTATTGTCCTTGGTGAGATGAACACATCTAATAAACAATACCCAAGCACATAGTTAGGTTTATATTGCATTTTATTGCTACATAACAGCTGAGAATAGTATAATTATTGCGAAGGCTACATAATTAATACACAAAAGCCTAACGAGCTAATGTTTGCTGAATACCCATAATTAAACATACACTCTCTATATTAAATTTTTATCATACCCGTAAGCTCCTTTGCTGATGAGTATTATCAGTTTAAAGTCTCCATTACTCATTTTGTGATTGTTGAGCACTGAGCTGTTCAGCATCTTCTCCATTTTAGTCTTCTCCATCTCAAAAGCTTCCATGTCCAGTGAACTTCATTGAGTTGCATATTAGCACTAAATGTAATACATACAAATATGAAAAACATATGTATTTGTATGAGTAATAGCAGGGGTAACCGTGCTATTGGGGATCAATAGTACAAGTAATGCGATTGAAATAGAATGAGGCAAAGTTGAATTCTATTTCAATTACGTTACAAGTCCTACTGATCCCTAATAGCACAGGTTACCCGTGCTATTATTGCTAATAGTAGGCTAGCTTTTTTCTTTTTTTTTATCATTTGCTATTGTAGTTACACTGTAACGTTCACTCACTATCTTCTTATTTCAGGATTAGCTCCCTCTGGAACCTCGTTTTCAGAGTACGACTTCTCCTAATCTGTTCAAAAACATTCCGTCTAATATGGGTAGAGCTTCTGTGGTAAAGAATGACATTGTCTCCAACTAGAAACTACTCAATTGTATGTTTCCACGGTTAACGCAGCACATGTACGCACTTACCTGTACTATTTCACTTACCTACTGTGGTATTTTACGTAGTTTCAACTTGGTTACCGTGATATTTCACTTAGTTATGCACTATTTCACTTTCCCCAAGTAATTTCAATTGAACAGTGATTTTTACCATACATTTTAGAATGGGCAATTTATGTGCCATACTTTTAGTGCTGTAATTTGGACTACATAGGAGCTACATTGCCCTGACTTATGGTGAGTATTTATATAATTATATTATATTATAGTTAAACCCCCTCCCTCCCCCCCTCCCATTGGGACATCCGGCAAAAAATAAAACCCTATCTTCCAAAAATGCTGGCTTTGTTGAGACCCCAACGAAGTTCCATATAACATTTTTCTAAGCCAGAACTTTCAAATAACGGAAGCAACAAAAACTTCAACAATCGTTGTTTTTATAAGTTGCATTTTCCATTTTATATTGTCCATCATCTTCGGAGCTAGTTTGGTGTCACCAACACTATTTCTTCCCTATATTGGTGGGCGGGGAGGAAGGAAAGGGTCTGGTAGCTCTAGTAACAACGACTTGAGCTAATGACATCACAGGTTTATTATGTCATCATTAACGCGCAGGCTAAAATCAATCGCGAGTACATTTCGATGCAAACAAGAAAATTGTCAACAAAAAAGTTCATAATTTTACTTGATTTTTCATAATACAAATGAGTATAACAATAGTGGTTCACACTTGGGTAGGAGTTAGTCATATACAAGTGGCAACCTCTGGATGTCGTATCCTGTCAGGAAGGTTACAAAAAAAATTCTTTTTAAGATCCCCTTCAATACTTTTATCTTTACCATGGAAACTGTAACTCTCTAAACACGCTCTTCATCTCACTAGATCTTCCATAGCTAACAACACAGAACAAACTAGGACGCATTGAATATGTGGTTGAGGAATGTGCTTAATTAACGATGTTGCAATCTGATTGGAGCGCCACTATTTTGGTGCGGCACAAGTCGTTGATACTAGAGCTACCAGACCCTTTCCTTCCTCCCCACCCACCAATTTAGGGAAGGAAATGGGTCGGCGACTCCAGACTACTTCACAGCTGGACTAGAGCAAACTGGTAGCACTTACTGAACTAAAAAATACAATATTCCTGTCGCACACTATCCATACTAGGTTCACACAACCCATCAGTTTGTTTTTATCACACTTGAACACTAACAAACTGTCTAAGGCCATCTCTCTAATGTTTCCATCACAGCACCAATAGAGACATTAGGTGAAACAGCCTTTATTGGTCAAATCACAAAACTTATTCTACTGTGTTGTGCAATAAATAACGTCTCAAAATTTTGAGAAGAGTTTTTATTTTTAAAAGTTTATACTGTCAGTACTAACTGGGAGTTAGTTTAGCCACTCCAGTTTAAGAAAAATTGCTATTATTATTGTTATTATTATTATTATTATTATTATTATTATTATTATTATTATTATTATTATTATTATTATTATTATCATTATTATAGTTAAGCCAAGAGTGGCTGAATAATTACAAAAATGCAATAAGTAACAGGTTTGTGATTAATTTTAACTTCTAATGCTCCAGCTATTAAGAATTTGTCGAATTTTTAATTATGTATGTACAGTAACGGGATTTCAATGCCATAGTAACTACTCACCGCAACTGTTTGATAAAAAAAAACGGGAATTTCTAAGGAATTACCGCACAGGTTTGAACCTAACCGTATATTAAGACATGCTATACTGCCGCCTAAAAAGCTGTGTTAAAGGCAGCTATTATATTTATTTGTTAGTTAAACATTTACTTTGTGCTATTCATTACCAAAGCAGTAGCTGTAACGCACAACACTTTCACACACACTTGTTCACTGGACATACCCACACAAGATTTACCTTCATGGTTAGACTATTGGACAATGGATTTTCAAGTAAGAAATATCATAGTTTTGTAGGGCATATAACTATGACAAATAGTGCTTTAGCATATCACTATCACTCATTCGAATAGAAAATGAACTTCAGGAAGTATGTACGTTTTAACTGCACCCGCAAAATAGAATTCAAAGCAGTAAACAATTCAGTTTTATTGGAGGATATGGGTAATATCGATAAACCAGAGGATTTTGTTCAGTGAAATTTGGGGACAGGTCAACCACTGAGCTAACACAGATATGTGAGGGTCAAAGTACAAATGACATACGTACAGTCCACACATCTATATAAACTGCTTCAGCACAAATGGCAAGCGAGTTAGCCTAGAAAGCCCTTGGCATAATTTCAATAGTTGTTGAAATTGATATGTGCTAACTTGACTTACGCATTCAATGCCAACTAGAGAAATAGTGCGCTTGGGTCTGCTATGCTTTTTTTTTTAAAACAAATAAAAACATTTAGCTAGGTGTTTAGGTTTGCTCTAATAATAGCTAATTTTCAATGCCCACAACTCATTGTTCAGCAGATCCATTTCTCTATTTTATCAAAACAATTTACCAACTTACGTGATTAGTGGCATAGGTGTTGCACATACCATATAAATAAGCAAATAAATAAGTATAGGTTACACCACAACGTGGAGTATGGGATTTACACAATTAAGGGCCAAAGGCCCGAGGGTAGTGTAAATCCCGTACTCACCAAACGCGGAGTGGTGCAACGGGCTTGTACCATGGCTCTACGCTATAGGAAATGCACAAAAATTAATTTTGATTGAACTGTTTACTTATTCACCACGAATTGAGTAATCTGATTGGACAGTTTGAATTTACCAAGGTACAAATAAATAAACACCACAGAATCTCAATTGTGTAACCCCTATAAGTATAATTCAGCTACCGGTTTACAATCAAAAGAGAAAGCTTTTTTTGCTAAGAACGGTCAATGACCTCAAGATTTTTTGCTTACTGAGCATTTATCTAACAAAGTTCAGTTAGTCGGGACAAAAGGTTCTATTGGGCATGGACGGATGCAAGAATATCGAGAAATTGGGACAGTTAGGAATTATGACAAGTAATTGCTAGCTATTAATTGACAAACTTCACTACGTGATGAACCAGTACCACTGGACAACATTGCCTCTCAGCTACTATAACTGGCAGAATTTTTCAAAAAGGGTCTTCTAACTATTTGCAGCTGCTGCTGTTACTTTGAAGCCACACCTCTAAGCAAGCCATGGTAGAATTATTTTCCAGTAATTTAAATTTTCACTTCAATGCTCACATGCACATACACACTTGTTCACAACAAACACAACCATATTAGTGATTTAACTATTGGACGACAATGGATTTTCAAGTTAGAACAATGCTGTCACACAGTATTGCTCTGTTATTTCTAGCTTATTGCCTCAACGTCCTTTACCTGAAAAAAAATTAGCGTGTTAGTGCGAAGGGTTGCCGAGAAAAAAATGTGGCTATAGGCCGCCAGGATAATAAGAGTTAAAACCCAAGTAGAGTAAGTGTCCAATTATCGACTGACTTTTATTATCGACCCCGCCTATCTCTATTATCATCCTAGTAATACATGGCAAAAGTGTACTGATTTTTTTGTGTAAACTTACATATAGCAATCATTCTGAGGTAGGAGAATGGTTGAACTAGAGTGTGTATTGGCGAGCTTTTTAGCTTGCCTGTAGATAGTTGAGGTGGACGCAGTAGCCTATTGACTGGCTTTAGCGCTCAGTAATGCAATGGTGTGTTGATATTTGATGGCCGTAGTAGATAACTTGAGCCCAACTGCTTTTAGCTACTTAGCTTTTCCTAGAGTCAAAAAATAAGTAAGACAACTAAGTAAGGCAAGGCTATTTAGTAAAAAATTTGCTTATTGTTGGTCCACACAATAGCGAGATGTGTTGTTGTTTGTTGCACAAAGTTATGCAGAGAGACACACAAATATCCTCAATTTTCAATTTACCACTTACGTCTCATTCGTGCATTTACCACATGAGCGTTATTAGTCACATAATGTTCTCACAAAATATTCAAAATTTTCTATAGCTATAATTATTAGCTAAATACTTTTAAAAATCAAAATTTGAAAGATATAGCTAAACATTTAATCAAAGTATTTTTAATTAGTCACTATAAATACCCTATGTTAGCTACAGAGCATTAGAGTTTAATGTTACCTGTCACAAACTAATTTTTTGGTAGTTCTTTCACTAACACATTTAGCCCAGAATTGGAACAGGTGGATTATGCAATTCTGAAGGGGGGGGAAGCAAAAATAAAACAACCAAACAAGGTCTACCACAGACTTGATTACCTTAAACAGTGCCTTGAAGAATAATACTAAACCAGCGTTCCACTAAATTGGCTTTGGCAGAAGTTTGTTATAAGATGGATAAACCAGCATTGAGGTCATAAAAAAGCAGAGATAGCAATAGAAAAGGGCATGCAAGCTCTAAGATAGAGCAAAGAAACTTCTTTAAGACTGTACAAATAATCCCTTTCCTTTATAAAATTATTCTTTAGCTAGCCCAGCAGCAGCATCCTGTATTCATTTCCTTTCATCATCACCATAGTCCCAAAACTTACTCATCAGCAGATCACTATAATGTCTCTAAACTTTCACTGTTAGAGGTGGGGAGCTGGGCACGCAACCGGATGTAAACAAACCGCACCCCATATGCTATACACGCTAAAGTATTGTTCCCCATGAATCGTGAGGAATGGAACAAAACGTTCACCCGGGGTTCAGGAATATTGCCTTGGCGGATGGGAAATATCGGGTGAAACTGGAAATCTTTCCTGGCCCATGCGCGCGTAGACGGGTCGTCACACCCCCCCCCCCCCCCCCCCCCTCCCTCCCTTCATATTTTTGCAAATAATATTCCCTTCTTTCTCTTCCATTGAATTTATCTTCGTTTAG
>WLWI01004944.1_pt1 | contig 11176 bp, 9 predicted proteins | sample 6701501 | NCBI WGS metagenome assembly WLWI01 (sample SAMN12718690, study PRJNA515312) | sponge metagenome | isolation source: marine sponge | host: Mycale hentscheli | place: New Zealand: South Island, Marlborough, Capsize Point | collected 2014-11-01
GCAAGTCAAGGAAGAAAGGTAAGACTTACTACATGAAGGCTTACGATGACAATTCAACACAATGGAAAAGTTCAGATTGTCTTGCTGACCATAACTACCCAAACAGAGGCACAATGCTATAGAGGCTGATTCCAAAACTCAAAAATTTTACCACCACTATTCATGTTACCATATCAATATTCAAACATCATTTGACCAATCTAATCTCACCATTTATGTTATCTGTTATTATCATTACTTATACCAGTCTACATATAGAATCAAGATTTTCAAAATTATCATTATTGTTTGATTTAGTTTGCTCTGAAACGGCGCTAACAAGGATGGTGCCTAATACGGTGTATGATACACAAATTTCAACGATATATGATGAGATTCACCCTACAAGCAATAGTTATCTGCAGATTAACCTAACGGATGAAGGATATACTTCAGTGAGCATCACTCCCGAGCAAGTGCGAGCCATTCCACACTTACAAACAAACAACCAGGTTTGTACATCAACTAGAGTACCGAAGATGAATAATTCCTGACACACTCACACACACAATTGCACCCACAATCAGATTACATCATGCAAAGTACACTATCCTTGAAGATCTCCAGATAAATATGCTATTTGTATGGTTGTTTCTCTACAGACTGACGGAGAGGAAGAGTACACTGAGATGAAGCCAATTGGCACTGTGCTACCTCGACGGAGTCTGCTCAGCGAAAGCAACTCAACAATGGCACATCAAGCCGAAGAATCTAAATCCACCTCTTTCTCTGCCAACAGCCGACCTGAGAATCCATATCACTTTGAATAAAGCAACTTCTACTTTTAGCTGTGCACATATTATTTTGCACTTCTTTTTCTTTCCAATATGTTCATTGATAATACTTTTTTTTTATATCCAGCTTTGCATGCTTACTTAACTTTTACAAAACTAAATAAGTGGTACACACTAGGAAGAGATTATAGTTTCAACTGAAAAATTCTGACAGAGTTATCTGAGCTGCAAGATGCTAGCAGTAAATGGTCCAATACAGAGTTCCACTGAAGTTTCTTGACAGCAGACACATGACACAACCTCTGGTCCCCACAAGAAAACAGTTTGACATCCAAAACTTCATCGCTAGTCTTGCCACAAGAATACAGAAAAATCTCGCCATTTTCCAAGCCAATACCATAAAGTACCTGCAAAAATAAAAATAAATATTTTCTCAGCTCTTCATATCAGAGAGCATAGCACTCTCTAGTAAAGGTTGACCACCCTTTGCCAATAAGGACATCAATTCTCTTACAAATCTGGGTTTGAACCATAACACACATACACATCTCTTCTAAGTAATAGCATAAACCTATAGCTTATTTATAAGTCTATGACCTCTCAATTCTTTTTATTACTTGCCACCTTCGTAACAATTTCAGGCTTTGTTACGAAACAACAACAAAAAAACAAAAAAACCAAGGGCTAGTCAACCAGTGTGTCTTAGATTAAACTATCCCCAAGACAATTACAACTAGTGTTACATGTGGTGCAAGTTTTACAATTGATGGAATATTGCTTTTTCAAAATAGGCAATTTTGTTCTGTTGCATACCACCTTGTGGTACGTGATGTACCACTTCTGATACATCCATAATAAGTGATTATGCATTAAACACACTACTTTACATAGGTGGTAAACAAATTACTATCTTTTATTATTAACATTCAGTGTGCATGTGCAAGAGGGTTATAGTAGTGCGTTTGTTTGTCTGTCTGTCTGTCAGCATTCAATTTCATGAATGGCTGAGAAATAACCTTTAAAACAAGTATGACTTGACGCAGTAGGAGATTCGAAGTCCCTTAAATAGACTACTTTTTCAAATTTCGAGCTAGTTTCAGAGTAAATGCAGAGAAACTTCAGCTCCAAACAAGCGCAAGCTAGATGCAACGACTCTTACCTTTCGTGTACATTGGTTTACGTCATACAGCAGTCAAATGATCACATATAGTTCGCGTATTTTCTCTTAATCGCATGCATCCTAGGTAGCTAAAAGTTGAAGAAGTAATCCGAAGAAATCTTAGTTCGGTACTCATGCGCTGAGGGTTCGCACCCTTGGGTGCTCTAGTTTTCTTCTGAAACTAATCAGTTGACATTTACTTTCTTTGAACATCCAGTCACAATTGGTACTAGTTCACATATCTGGTGCTTCCTTCCAGTACAGTTAGATCATTAGTGAACTATAGCCAATACATTACATTCCTAATGAACATGTCATTTGTTCTATAAGTGCATTAATACAGTGAAAAAATTCAAACTAACAAAAGAATTCTCAAAAAGAAGCAGCACAAGTTTCAGACACACACCAAGGGACTGCCTAAGACTAACTCTACACACTTCTAAGACCTCCTGTGACAGAGCAAAGGTCATCATTACCTCAACATCACCTAGGATGACCTCCAGCATGTCTATCATAGCAAAATAGTTATAAAAAATAAAGCATGGAAAAGGGGAAGTTCACACTTCTTTTAAGTCATCGATCATCAAGACCTTTCCAGGAACACTCGCATTCAATTGTGAGCAAATGTGCTAATGACATCAAAGGAAAATAAATAAACTAACCAACCATTCATATCAGCTACATTATATTGGACACATTCACTGAAAAACAAAACAAAACATCAACAACAACCAAACAAACAAACAAACAATAACAAAACAAAAAAAAACAAAAAAAAAAACAACACAAACAAAGCAATAATAAAATTAGGAAAGGGAGTAGCAAACAATATCCAAAACAAAATCCTTATAAATATCATCAAAAATAGTAAACAAGGAGAAAAAAGGTTGTGGTATTTGCAATTTTACACAATAACGTCCATTTTCACATACACAAGACAATGAAAAAACAAAAGTAGCAGGACAAGTACAGTAATCCCATGTCCACTTAAAAGGTGCACAAGATAAATCAAAACTTTCTCACCTAAAGGGGTCTAGAAAAAAAGAAAGAAAAAATCAAGTACATGTATTACACTCATCTTCAGCCTCACTCCATTATTATTATTATTATTATTATTATTACTGTGCTACCAGACTACTAAGTATTAAGTAACTACTACATACCGTCCATTGACGAGCCCTGGAGCAAAATCTACCGCAGTAGCTGCACAGTCAAACTGAAGACATGCTTGGTAAGTTACAGTACAGCGACCATCTTCATCAGACACACTCCAGAAATATACCTATAATATACATATAACTAGTGGTGCGCTCGAATAGCGCAAATGCATGGCGAGCGAGCAGACTCTTTTTACAGAAAAATAGGACAGAAATTACATCTACCTGATTAGGCATGAAGAGTTAACAATAACAGAATTACCTGAATAAACTTAGAAAGCAGTGGCAAAGAAGCGCAGCTTGACAAAGACTTCACAATTGTTTCAAGAAGAGAGTAGCTATAAACGTTTTGGTTGAAACAGAGTTGCTAAGGCAGTGCAGCAGGATTCTCCGTGCTCGTTAATTGAAAAATACTGGAACTGTGAACGCTTTACCTAACTTACGGAATTAGAAGCGCGGGCGAAATATTTTGATGTACGTATACATACATACATATATATATATATCTGAAATCTCAATTGAACACGACTGATAGTCAGCTTCGCTCGCTCGCTGAATTAGCCCGTCAATATTCATCTGCAGAGGGTTAACATTTATTAATTTTATTATTACTATTATTGTTATTATTATTATTTATTATTATTATTATTATTAGTGTAAACATGCTATTTTTGTCCCCTAGGCTACAATGTTCATATCGTGTTTGATTTTGTATGGTTACACGGTGTTTGATGACCATATTGTTTCTGCCATCGTTGGAGCATCTTAGTGTACCTGTATGTAAAAACAATCAGAAATACCGATGCTCTTGTTTCGATTTTATTTATGCAGGATGAAGTCAGACCAACCTACCAACAAAAGAATAGAAGAAGAGTTTAGATTTTTTTTATAAGTGGAGAATTGTCAACTGAACGCTGAGTGGCATACATGTTAGGGTGCTATCCAAAAGGTTCTTTATACTAACATGCTTGTCAGTCAGAAATGGTGTCGTCCATATTCATGAAAAGGCACCAAGTTAAAACGAGTTGGTAAAGGATTGTCACCTTCAGTCACTAAGATCACGTGGCATAGTAAGCATTAATAGAAATAACCACGGTAGCTTAGCTGAGTGTTCTAAATTCCAGTCAAAGAACTTGATAAAACGTTCAAAATCCATCAATTGTGGACTAAGGCTAACTATAATGTAACCTGAAGAAGACGAGGGGTGGCTTAAACATGTGGTACAACTGGCGTGTGACTATAGGGGAATATAGAATTGCCTTAGCTATGGCTAGTGTAGAACAAACCTTTAATCTCTTTGTTAGTTTTCTGTTTTGTTTAGTTTCGATTCCTCTTAGCCATTTCTTCTTTATATCTGTTTTCATAATTTTCCTTCTTTCAATTTTTGCTTTCATTTTTTTTTGTTTTCTTTGACTTCTTGTTACTCCTTTTCTTTTAGCATTACATAAGTACTCATTTTCAGTCAAAACTCTCCAGCCAGTAGACTTCTTACGATCGGTCAATAGAACAAATGTATTCACTCTTCTCTGTGGTGGGGAATGGCTAGTCCATGCCATACCAGTGAGCATGCTCAGATGTGACACACAGTATGAATGCTAGCTTTAGAAAGTTGGTAGTGTGCGTACTCTTACTAATTGGCAGGTTTATGCTATTGTTATTGTTATTAACCCTCAGCGTGCATGCGGGAGATGGTTATAGTAGTCATCCTGTCTGTCTGTCACACTCTGATTTTGGAGATTACTGACAATTAACCGTTGACTTAGGCATGAACTTACTCAGAACCAAGATTTAGGACTTTTCATTGTGCTACTTTTTTTAATTTCGGGCTAATTGTTGAGAAAACGCGAAGCTTTCAGCACCGCGTAGATACTAGCTTTTGTGGGTAATGCCCCCTAGCGCCACGTCATGATCAAGTGAGCAAATAATTTTTTTGTAGCCCGCAATGTAGTTTGCTTTATGTTCAGGGAAATTAATGGAGTTGAAAGAAGTGAGTTTCGCGTTGAAAATATATACCGGTGAGTGTTTCTGGCTAGTTTAGCTTCTTCTCTTATGAAGACAGAGTTTCCATGTACCATTTCCATTGCTCGAGCTATATTGATGCCTGATTAAAATAGCTAATAGATATTGCTTATTCTTTTTGTCTGAGATTTATTGTAGCGCTGAGAGTTCACACCTTTGGTGCTTCATTATTATTATTATTATTATTGTTGTTGTTATTATTTGGGATGTATATTACAGCTAACACATGTGTTCTTTATTTCTGTTTAGGACATGTCCTTTTGGATTCGAGACAAACAGGAAGTAGAGGTCGTGGACTTCCTCATTCAAGTGAAGGAATCCATCGTAAGTTTACCCGCGACAATTCTGTCGCCATTTCTAACTGCGATACACATTTCCCTTCACCACACACACACACAGGCGACAGCTCTCAAGCACTACCCCACCATTCCGGGACCTACTTTACAGACGCTTCAAGCTCAGCTCAAATCAGTTCTGGATAAACTGCCCGAGGATCTTCAGTCTTGTCTCAGAGCCACGTTTTCTCATGTTTTGTAAATCAGATATTTATTTGCAGTCTTAATTGTAGCACCATTGGTTTCTATGCCACAGTACTGCTGTTGATTTTTTTTTTGCAATAGTAGTTTTATTCTGCAGTCATTTTAATTGTTTTGAGATAATATGTGTAATTCTGTCATTATAGTAGTAGTGGTGGTGGTAAAGTATAGCTTAAATGAGTGTGTATGTGTGTTTGAGGAGTAAGAAATTCACACTTCAATATAGTAATTTTGAAGGGAGAGAAACAAATACACAAAACAACCCATAAATAAAGGGGGGAGGGGGGGGTGGAGCAAGACCAATCTTAAAAATAGCCAACAGGTTATAATGACTAGCTACACATCTTATTCAAGGAATTTCAACACCAGCTGGAAGCCTGAAAGAAAAGAGTCCATTGACAACCACAACTCAACCACAACAAAGTCGAACATTAGTGTATAACGTGTTGACTAGCTTGTTAATCTCTACGGTCTTGTCAATTGCTTGTCAACTCTAATTATCAGGACAGTTTACAAATTTGTTACGGTTGTCAATGAATTATTTGGCCAGTGAGTTACAATGTGTATGTAATTCAAGGAATTTCTGAACACAACTGATGGATACCATACACTTCATATTGTATTGCATGCATCTATGATCAGTACTGATCTTTGTCCAGCTGGTATGTGGAAGTCGGAGTTTGTGTAGTTGACTCACGACATGAAATGGAGGCAACTCTTGGAAAGTGAATGTGTGTGTGTGTAAGCATCAAATATATTGAGTCTTTTTCGGCTTCAACATTACATTACATGTAGTCCAAATTCATCTTCTCTAAAATTACATGCTGCTAATTATGGCTAGCAATAAGCTATCGAGAAAGGTTGAACTATCATACTGTTGTTGTGTATATATAATTATATTATATATAGTTATTTTGGAATAATTCTAAAAAAAAAAAATTTTTTTTGTATGACATTTCACCAGTATTATTTTTGGTATGTGTGGGAGCCATAGGTCATAAGACTATCAAAACAGGTGATAACACACATACACATACACACTCAGAAATTTAAATCAACATGTTTGGTATGGAAAGCAATTGGGAATTGACACTTAGTCCCATACACGCACACACAACAACACACAGCACAAATATTATATACGCATGCCATTCATGAACACTACTACTACTGTGGTTACCAGAAAGTTGATTAAAATAAAATAAAATAAAATACATGCCAGCAGGTTTTGTCGCTGCACCAACAGCCTCTTAAAGACGGTAGCTTTGTAGCACATTCACTTGCTTATGCTGACAAATTAGTCAATATGTAAAATTGGCACAGTATAGTTGCCACAACTACGAGTCTTATGTAATGTTTGGCATTAACTATTCTATTGTTGCCATAGAGATATGACTTATTGTTGCACGTAATTACCTAATTTTACTATCTGCAATGTTAGCATTTCACTTTCTTTGACAGTCAAATTACTGGTGAGTGGGGTCACGTCACATGACTATCAAAACGCACATTACATACATACACACACATACACATGTTGGTACATATGAAATGAGGAATTAGCACGCATTCAACACACAAACGCATGAATACATGCATGCACACACACACACACACACAAATACACACATGCACACACACACACATGCACACACAACAGTGGGGTAGGAAGCATCTGGTATTGGTGCCCCCCTCCCCCCAAACTTTCTTACTTTTTTCATCTAAAAAAAGAAAGAGCTATTTTTGAAATATTTATTTGTGTGTTGCAACTGAAAAAAATAAATATCAGCTTCAAGTGAGAAATAAATCATCTTCTTACCCTCCTGTACAAATATACTCACAGACATTATTACAAACACATTAATGTAGTTACAAGGAAGATATTGATAACGAAAAATTATTAGGTAATATATACACACATTCACACACACGCACACACACAAAAAATTCTCTTACAACTGCTAGCAGTTATGTGCACCTGGTAGAGCCAGGATGCCTGTGCACTAAGGCACTGTGAGTCGTGCAAGCAAAGCTCATGGAGCTGGGCTAGGAACTGCAGGAGAACAGGCCTTTCTTCACAGCAAGTGGTGTGGGCACCCGAAGTCCCACATGGACCATTGCTGTTACTTGAGAAAAGGCCTTGAATTTGCACCCCAGCAAATGCCAGGTACCCCAATCACAGCTGGGTGGACTGGTAGGCAGAAGAAGAAAAACCAGATGGCAAATTGCCAGAGTGGGGCTTGAAAGCTCCAGAGTTCTACAGGCGACTCTGAGCCAAAAAACACAACCACTACACCACACACACAAACACACATACACTGTACAGAGAGAGAGAGAGTATTTGCTCACTTCATATGGGAATACAATATTTGTTTGACAAAAATGTTTTTGCCCTGAAAATCGCAAAATCTATCACACTAGCAAATAATAATAATAATAATAATAATAAATAAATAAAATATTCAAGAGTATTGTTGTTATAACAACACAATGTTCCACATGCACAAGCAAGATAGTAATGAATCACACTCATTGTTTTAAAGAATGCGGTATATTAGAGAGCAAATACCACCCATTGAGTAGCAACCACATCACATATGGCGGTGATAAGTAATAAAATAAACTGTGAGAACTCCTGAAGCCATAGAAAGTCACAATTTAGTGCTGAGGATGCCGCGGTAGGAGGATAAAGCTAAAGGTGAATACTCCCTCTCAAACCTTTCTGTCCATAATGTAGCCGGCTTTGTACAGTTCACAGGCTTCAAGCCATAAGAATGTCCTCAGAACACTCAGTGGGTCATCCCCTGCTCTGTCCCACTTGGATGAATATCAGTCCCATTAGACTCAAGTGGGTGGGTACTCCCAACTGGCTGGGTTGATTACCACAAGGTCACAATACATGGTTTAATTAATTTAACCTTTCCAGACATATTGGGGCCAGTGGAACCACAGGCTTCCAGGGGAAGTCCTGAATGTTAAGTACATTATAAGGAATGCTATGTATCAGCTATAGCTATGAGTAAGTCTTGTAAAGAGGTGTCAGCCTAGAGGTTTCCAGCAATGTGAAAGATACAGTGCAAATAACCAGTGAAGACTCATGGTCTAAATGTCTTCTGAATTTATTATAAATTTTATGCTTCTAAGCTAGATTTGTCCAACAGTAACAATGAAAAACGTACTACATAAAGCTACTACTACTACTACTATGGAAAGCTCCTTCCATGTACTTTGCTCAGCAATCTCTCATTACTGAGTAGTTATACAATATATCCGGTGAGCCCAATGAATTAATGTTCCCTCAATATATTATGCTCGGAAAGAGTGCATACTCAGTTAGAGTGGGAAGCACTAGAAGGATCGTGGACACACTAGCTAATACGAGCCAACAATAATACAAAAGTTTGTTCCTAGGAGAGTGAATACCGTTTGTTGCATAGCAACCACATAATGCATGTGCAACACATATCCATACATGCAACTCTCACACTTGCACATGAAGGTAAGCTGACACATTCACACACATGCTGGAGTACACATTCAAATGAAGTGTGTACATTACCCAATATGTCTGTCTACCTGGACACTTGAAAGCACGTCTTGTCCAATTTAACTGCTATAATGGGACCAAGAGTATAAGTACCATTTCAAGACTAGTTTTATGTGTAATGTATTTATAGCTTATCAGTTAGAATTCTAACAAAAAACAACAACAACAAAAAACAAGAGTGACTTATCCAGTGTATGCCTTTCACAGTCAAGAAGACTGAATCCCTAATTCTGGACCAGATAGTTGCATCTGGCCAGTTGTCACCACAGCTTAGTTATCTCAGCTTTGTGGGTGTGACACTGACCATCTGACAGGATGAGAACTGTAACTCAAGCATGTGTATATAAATGTATGCATACTGTATGTGTGTATTGTGTGTAAAAAACACAACCCAACCAGTTTACCACACCCCTCTCATCCGAATGTTTAAATTAGGCAAGAAATATAATTATAATATTACAAAAAAATGAAACTACATGGATGTACAGGTATGTGCAAAAAAAAAAAAAAAAAAAAAAAAGAGAGAGAGAGAGAAATTGTTTTATGAAATAGCTACTATTAAAATCAAAACACGAGTCCACAAAACTTAATCATTAATGGAGTGATATCCTTTTCTCTTGCGAGATGATATGACAAAATACGCTATTAGAGACACCACGCAGATGGTGATCGCGGCTACCACCAACAGCACTATAACCACGCCTACTATCACACCTACCTCTCGGCCAGACCCTTCATTGCAGGTGCCCTGACGATAGAGGCAGTCGTTGTAATTACCGGCCGTGGAGCTGTTGATTTTGGTAATGTCGAACGTGCAGGTTATACTGGCAAATTTGTTGCTACTGCAATGGGCTGCTTTGGACGGAGTTTTTCCGAAGCACCCGTTGAGGCAATTACAGGACTGGCTGCATTTCACTCCGGACAACCACGTGGTTTTGGACGTATTGGACGCTGACGAAAACGCCTTGGCTCCCGTGAACCCCATTTGTCTGCACGCGGAGTCAGCTGCTCCTTGATTGAACTTATTGGAGCAAATGTTTCCCCATTGGTTGTTGGCGTACATTTCCAGGACGCCCGTGGAAAAATATGTGGAAGAACGCAATCTAACTTCGGTGTCGTACGGGTGCAGCCATTTCTGTGTCGGGAGACAGAACAAGATCATGTCGTCATCGTGAGTGCATGTCGAAGGCACATCAGAGCTGTAGTTGCACCTCAACACGTGATCAACTGATGTCTGGCATGATGTGGATGCTATAGCTATAGGAGTGTCATCGCTGGCTCTGGTGACATTGAACGGCAAAGCGGCTCGATACCTGTAACTAGCACTCATGAAGACTTCTGAAAGGCCTAATTGCTTGCAAGCAGCGTCTGCACCTTGAGTGTTGATTCTACAGAATGTACCCCACTTCCCTTTCCAGTATATTTCCAGTCTTCCCTGGTACTTGTCTGTTGGAGTTTCTCCAGTCAGTCTCACATCTCCTTCAGACTGAGAACATGCTTCTTGGAAAACAAGTGGCAACAGAATTATAAACAATTTGGTAAACTCCATTTCACTTCCAATCGGCTAACGCACGGCACACGTACAAACTAAGCTAAGACGTTAGGTTCACGGTAAGGCACACGATGCAGAATTATTGTCGCGTCCACATCCGCCGGTTTAGAAACCCAGCGCACCTAAAATAGGTACAAAATGCACGAAACCCATCCAAATGGAATTGCGCGCGCTACGTGTGCATCGTATGAAAAGGAGGCGCGCTAGAGATGGAGGGTCCGTATAAAACACAGACCAGAGACCATGGACCACCCGGACACACCCCGCGGGTTCGCGCTAACTGCAGGTGATTGGTTGCAGTCATGGAAGCCTTAAGAGTGATGAACACTCAGAAAGATCTTGATGTCCCAAGAGTTCTTTCACTATTTAAGAAATTTCAGGGAACTCAGCCTAATCTTCCCCCTTTTCAACCCAGGGGTGGTGAAGTCTATGT
>WLWI01004946.1_pt1 | contig 11175 bp, 10 predicted proteins | sample 6701501 | NCBI WGS metagenome assembly WLWI01 (sample SAMN12718690, study PRJNA515312) | sponge metagenome | isolation source: marine sponge | host: Mycale hentscheli | place: New Zealand: South Island, Marlborough, Capsize Point | collected 2014-11-01
GTGAAGATACTAATTTCTCTGGAGGGATTGTTGAATCTTACAAGAGAAGTTAGAAAAAGAGATTGCTTTGTTCCTGAATGCTAAGATAACAGAAGAAAGAACAACATGGTGATCATTTCATAACTTTTCTAAGGATAAACTGATGAGAAAGAAATGATTAATTTCTAAAAAGAAAGGATTTGTATTTTTACTGATCATCAGCTGTTTTGCTCCACAATGTGTAAGAACTCTTGAATATCTTTGTGGAGGATATTGTAACAAAAAGCATTGCTACAGTGGAAGGCAGTGGAGAATTGGCAAGCCTACAAATATTGCCTCTAATTACTGATCAAGTTTACTTTATTTAGATTGAGTATGTTTTTATGTTTATTTTAATTATCTTTCTATGGCGAAGGGACATAAATTCTAGTTAAAAAACAAACAAACAGGACATTACGTGATGTCATCATGCAAATCCCCTGGACGCACCAAGTCTTACTGGGAAGCTCTCTGGAAACTCGTTATATACCCGATTTTGCATACCACCCCTAATAGTATCTCGTTCGGCTTCGCTCGCTCGATAACTAGTGGTGTGCTTGAGCACAAATGGAGAGCGAGCCTGATAGTTAGGTAACATAAAATGTTACTATGTTTTAGCTTACATCATGCAAACACTATAATAGCAGTTATGACCTTTTATTTCAGCAAACAAATACAAAATCATTCACTTACCTGATTAATGGTAACTTTTGTAGTATCAAACATCAACTCAATTACCAGTAATTAAAAAATAAACCAGTGTTATTATTTGTAATTTATAGCCAACAAATATGGAATTACTACTTACCTCAATTTCCTGAGTATTGATAACTTCTGTAGTATCAAATTTAAGTTACTTTGACTATCTGAATTACCACGAATTCTTGACAACAAGCTCTCAGCTACAAAACACAAAAGACAATCAATTTTAGCACACAAATACAGAATTACTTTCTTACCTCATTTTCTTGAGCAGTGGTAACTTTTGTAGTACTAAATTTGAGCCACTCTGTCTATTTGAATTTACCAGTCACTGTTGACAACAAGCTCTTAGCTACAAAAAAGAAAGGGCAGAGTTAATTTTGCATATTTAGTTAACAAATATGGAATTACGTACTTACCTCAACTTCCCTGGAGTAGTAGTAGCTTCCTTAGCATAATACTACTGCTTTATTTATTATTGTTTGCAAAATCGGGTATATGTCAGGAGCTACTGGTCCTTTACAAATATCATTCTGATACATTATTACACTGTCTTAACTTGTTACCTTTCAGACTCCTGAATGATAACGCAAAATTTTATCACTTAATTACAAGACTTGACTTTGTTGCCATTATACAATCGGAGCTTATCATTATTACTATATGTATTGTGATGTTATTGTTGCAGGTGTAACTATTGGATTTGAAAATGAAACTATATTAGCTAATGAGCGAAATGGCTCTGCAGTTATTTGTATTAGAGTAATTCAAGGAATTCTGGGGGAAAATGTAACACTGTCTATACAAAGTAGTGAACTTACAGGTAACATATACATTACATAAATATAATGTGATCATTATTTATTTGATTACTGTTATATCCTTTAGCAATTGCTGGCATTGATTTTACATCTATCATGATTAACTTCATCATGGTTGCTGGTCAGTCTGTAATCTATTTTCGGGTTCCTATACTCAATGATTTAATGTTGGAGGCATCTGAAACTTTTGCTCTACAATTAAATATAGTCCCTATAACTAATGGAATTATTATATCACCAGCCCAATCTGAAGTTATTATTAGAGGTAGGATTGTAATATCGTTAACTTTTAATGTATTTATTTGCTGTCACATTGTTTATTATTGTGTATTTCCATGTGGTATATTCATTATTTACTATACTTGGAAAACTACTTTTATTATGTGGCACTACTCACTCATAATTTCTTAGCATCATTAACCCTCATCGCGCATGCGCGAGAGGGTTATAGTAGTCGTCCTGTCTGTTTGTCTGTTTCTCCGTTTGTCTGTCTGTCTCTCTGTCTGTCAGGCTCTGATTTTGGAGATTACTGACAATTAACAGTTGATTTGGGTATGAACTTACTTAGGACGAAGACTTAAGACTTTTTACTGTGCTACACTTTTTTTTATTTTGGGCTAATCGTTGAGAAAACGCCAGGCTTTCAACACTGCGTTGGTACCAGCTTTTGTGGGTAATGCCCCCTAGTGTCACGTCATAATCACGTGAGCAAATAATTTCTGCAGCCAGCGTTGTAGTTCGCTTTATGCTCAGGGAAGTTAACAGAGTTGTAAGAAGTGAAGTTTCGCGTTGAAAATGTATACAGGTGAGTAGTTTACATGTAGCTTCTTCTCATATGAAGACAGCTATTCCATGTACCATTTTCATTTGTCGAGCTATTTTGATACCTCTGTTAAAATAGCTAACAGATTGCTTGTTCTTTTTGAAGGGTGTTATATAGTAATAGCAAGGTAGTGTTTAATAGTGCTGAGGGTTCGCACCTTTGGTGCTTCATTGCACTAGAATTTATTTATCCATCTGTCTATTTGTCTGCCTGCCTGCCTACTTGTCTGTCTCTCTGTCTGTCTGTTGTCTGTCTGTTGTTTATCTGTCTCTGTGTCCATCTGTCTTTCTGTTCTTTCATCTGTACAGTGTTAGAACAACATTATGAACACAAACTAGGAATATTACATTAGATAATTGATTTTTTTTGTTAAATGTCAGTTTATAACATTGCATTATTGAAGATGAATGAGGTCAAGTTTAATGAGTATCTCGTGATGATATTTTTGTTCTGTATTAATTTAATATAGCACTATTGATGTGAATTAATGAATGATTTCTTGTATTTATGTATTATTTTTATAGGGTCATTCATTTCACTGGGCATAGCTCAAACCATGCTTAGTGTTCAATTGGATGATGACACTGCATTGATGTGTTCTATTACTTATGAGTCCGTAGCAAATCAAATGGCAGCAAATCCATCCTTGACTTGGTCCACTAGATTAGCAATTGATTCTTTCCAGCAAACAATGAACGCCAATCAAGTGCAGTACACATCTACTTTAAACCTTACAAGAGTAGACTCCTCATATTGTGGAGCTTACACTTGCACTGCAATAGATAGTTTTATTGCACAGGCATCTACAGATACTGCTATTGTTGACGTGGGTAAGCAGAGAACTTATAAATTATATTTATTGTATGATAATGACATTATCTTTTAATATAGTTCCTATAATTAGTGCATCTCCAGTCAATGCGAGTATACTCCTTAATACAGAAGCTGTGTTTACATGCTCTGTTACAATGCGAGATACCACAGAAAATATTTCCATAGAATGGAATGGCCCTGTGAACAACCTACCAGCACAAATGATGGTAGCAGATTCTTCAACTAACACAACCATCAATAGTGTTTTGAGAGTGAATGTTACAGACGATTCTTATGAGGGTAGCTACAACTGCACTGCCAGCTACACCATGTGCCAAGGTTCTGTAACATCAAGATCGGCTGAACTTTCTATTGTCCCTCGTCCAACAATTTTGCAGGTTTCAATACAAGTAGGTGTGGTCAATGTGGGAGACGCCATAGTCTTAAACTGCTCAGCTGCAATTGATGGTAATTTATCAATTACTTGGACTGGCCCACGTCCTGTAGAGTCGATTTCAGAATACTTTAGTACTACTTTGACTAGTACAGCAAACATTACAATAAACAGTTTAGAATATGGTGGGATTTACACTTGTGTTGCAACTAATGAAGCGGGCAAAACCACTGAAAATGCTACCATCATTGTCAATCCTGAAATTGCATTCATGCCTTCAGATGCTTCAGTTAGTTCTGGAGATAAGGTCAATATATCTTGTCTTGTGCAAACTCTACCAGCAAGTACGGTTCACTGGGAAAAATTGGATAATTTTGGCATTTTTAATGCATTGAATGATGAAACAAATTTTACTTTAACTATCAATCGAGTGTTTTTTGGAAGTAAAGGATCATATCGCTGTGTTGTGAGTTTTCCTTTTGTTGGAGATTTTGTGTCCAGAACTGGTATACTAACTGGTAAGTATTAACTAAATTTGTTACAAAAGATCATTGCAACAAAATACATAGCTCCACCAAAACTCATAACAATATTATGTTTGATGCATGTAACTATCATATGACAAGATATTTACAAATATACTGTGAATGTTATTTCCTAAATGTTAGAATTTATTTTGTCCTCTATAGTTTCTCCATCTGGAAGTGTGTCAGTATTTCCAAGATCAACAACACTAAGTATTGGCGGTAAGGTCACATTAGTATGCACTGCTAATGGAGGACCTAACAATATATTTTCATGGGCAAGATCAGGAACTCCAGTTGCAACAACATCAGTGCTTAATGTAACAATTGCAAGTGCTACAGATGGAGGACTTTTTTTGTGCACAGTTTCTAATGCTGCAGGCTCAGATAGTGCCAGTACCTTATTCAGTGGTACGTGTTGAATAGTGTAGTATAAAGTTCATAATAGCATATCAATTATTTTATAGTTAATACAATTTTATAAAAAACAGATTCGAATTCATGCTTATAGTACTACAATTAAATATATTCACAGAACTGCAAAAATTGAATTTCATATTTTGGTTTGTAATTGTAGTTGCTCCAGTTATTACACATGAACCAACAAACCAAAGTGTGAGGTTTTTGGAAAGAAACGTCACACTGACTTGTATAGCTGTTGGGTTTCCTGTTCCCAGCATTATGTGGCTACACAACGGCTCTCAGTCTATGAATGGCATAATTACTTCCATGTCATTACCTTCTATTGGTGGTACTGTCAGCACACTCAACATTGCTATGGCAATGGTCAATGACTCCGGGAATTATATATGTCAGGCACTGTCACCATTTGGTAGCCAAGAAAGTGCAGTTGCCATTTTAGTTATTCAAAGTAAGTATATATTTATTATTTTTATGCAAGGATTTATACATTATTTTAGGCAGTTATTAGAAATATTGGGTAATATGAACTAAATTGTGCTTTGTTTGCTTTGTCTTGCAGAAGTTATGTAAGACATTATTTGTCTATATTAATATTGCAGGTTTTTATGTCTTAGCAATACATTTATTTAATTATATTATTGTGTACACAGTATTGTACTATAGTCTGAGTGCAAGTTGAGAGTGATTAGCACAGTGTTCACATAGCTCAATAAAGTGTATTTACTCATAATATTGATTACTGAATTACAGGGAGCTCAATTATTTCCTAGTTGATTTGCAATGAATAAAATAAAAATTATGTAGGGAAAATGTTATAAAATTATGTAAATTTCACATGACAGACACAGGACATTTTTCTATTTGGGAAAAGTTTTACTCGAAATGACAGTAATTTTTTTTACATTATAGCATTACACCTTGCAAACATTCTAAAACCAAAAAAAAGAGAATTTTGTGGTTTATTAATTCTGTGAAATTTTACTTTTAATAAGTTACTAGGGAAATGATGACTCGTTTCTATTCAGTATTCAATTAAATACTTTTATAAAATAAGACTCAACTAATCAGCTATTGGTATATTTGTTTCAACATTAACTTCTTTGATAAAATTGACACTAGTTCTTTTTTTATTTTAATGCTTATATTATTTAAAACTGAAATTTTGAGAACTTTTTAATAATTCTAATGGTAGTGACTATTTTTGAAAAATGAAATTCAAAGGGAAACCATTATTGTACTTCAATCATATTCACATAGCGCAAGCTTCCGATTATCAACTAGAATTTTTACATGTATTATTATCTTCATGCTCACAAGTTGCAAGTAGCAAGGTGAAGTTACTGCCACAATTAGCCCCAGTGTTTTTATTTTCATTTGAGCGGCAAAACTCCTCACATAAATAGATACTTCCTGAGATAAGGAATTTTGTAGTAGACTATCTCAAATTTTATTATTGACGACTGATAAACCAATATTTATTTTTTTTACATTGAAATTGGATTTCTCTATTCCATTAATTCTAAGTTTTAAAAAATAAAAACATAGTTGGTACCAATTCAGAACTAATCGGTCATAGCCAGATTTGCATTTAGAGGTATTATCACGCAATATGAGAAAACAATTATTGGAAAAAATTATGGTCTAGTAATTTTTTGTTAGCTTTGTACTTAGTCAATCCAGACCTAAACCATCAAGGATTATTTCTTCCAAGCAGAGTTTAAGTACCCAAGGCATAGCATAGCCACTTGTTACGATTTTGGTATAGAAAGTACAAACATTGCACTATCACACGTCACTAGTGTGGAGTGTTTCCATAAAAATCTGTAAATGATGCCAGTAAAAATAATTGAATACTAGTGATGTGCTTGAGCACAAATTGCGAGCGAGCCTGTGCAATCGATCCATTCCCAAAAGTATAAGTACGTAGCTGTTGTGACCATACTTTAGCTAACAAAATACAGAACTACTTATACTTACCTCAACTTCAGGAGTACTGGTATTTTCTGTATAAAATAGCATTCTGACTATCTGATTACCAGTTGCTTTTGACAACAAGCACTCAAAGATACTACAAACAGCCTTTTTTTTTATTACATTCAGTAAAGAGTCACAATACCATGGTAACCTCTTGCAATATCATTTTATGCGACTTGAAAAAATCAAGAAGTTCTAAAGAAGTAACACACAGTGTGGAGAGTCTAAGAGTAAGTTTTATGACCCAAGTGCATCTTGTAACATTCAGAGACAACTTAATACAAAGAGGTAAACAATGAAATTAGTAGTTGACCATTAATTATAGCAAATAAATACAGAACTACTCTCAACAGTAGTATCAAGTTTAAGCCATTCTGACTACTTCTACAGCCAGTAACTCTTGAACAAGCTCCCAGCTACAGATAAATAAAAAGGCCAGAGTTATTTTTGTAACTTTAGAAAAAAAGCTAGAGTTATTTTTTTAATATTATTTATGGAATTAACTCACCTCAGTTCCCCCCCCCCCCCCCCCCCCCCCCCCCCCCCCTCCTCTACTCCCCCAAGAAGATTTCGTCCCTTCTAGAAATTCTTCTGTATTAACATTAGCTATGGCTATGTAACATAAATCTACTTACTTCAGTATGTTCATAAGTATTCCTATACAGCTTAATATGTCTGCACTTTAGCTCAAGTGTAGAAGTTTTAACTGTGGTGTCTCTGTATGCACTAGTGTATCAATCTGATGAAATGTGTCTTGGGTGGTTGAGAAGTATAACTAATACTTTATAATAGCCAAGTATCAAGTACCCTGCCATACCGTGGCACTTGATGTACCAACTTCAGCAAAGCTTTTCTCAACGATTAACCCAATTAAAAGAGTAGCACAATAAAAGGTCTTAAATCTTGTCCTGAGTAAGTTCATACCTAAATCAACTGTTAATTGTCAATAATCTCCAAAATCAGAGCATGACAGACAGACAGACAGACAAACAGACAGGATGACTACTATAACCCTCTCGTGCATGTACTCTGAGGGTTAATTAATTAAGCGCCAAGACTCTACACAGGCTAGAGACACTCAGTGGTAAAACTTCATAGCATAAAGCTAAACCACCAATACAAGGAATTTGAGTAGTTCTCCTAGCATCTGACATTAATACAAATTATGAAAGTGATGTTTATCTTATGTGCACTCGATCAAATTTTAATTGATGATTACACTAATTCCTATTTATCACTTTCTTGTCGCTATCACTGGTCATATTGCAGGCACTGCTATTGTTCATCGATTAAAACATAAGAACCTTGATGATAATTCGAGTTAAATTAACTGGGGATTAGGTTTTTAGTGAGAACTGTATTTTTCTAATTAAATGGTTAATAATTATATGGAATTCAGATTCAGTTACCTCATTACCATTGAGTATTAGAAATGTGACGCTGGCCACCTGAAGAATTTCACGACTAGTCACACAACATGTGGTACTATAATTATTAGTATATGTAATAATTTGTGTACAGACAATTGGACAGAAATATCCATGAGAATCATATTCCATCATATATATGTCACCAAGTAAGCTGCAAAGAGACAGGTTAACTGATGACTGACATATGACTATTGCAATTTTTTTTGTATTTTTTGCATCAAGAAGTCTCAAACGTTTTGAGCAACCCAAATGACGAGTATAAGATGCACCAATACCAATTGGTCAGCATTCGCAATCTTCAAGCACCGTGTTCCTAGCAATATATCTTATAGTAATCTACGTAGTTGCACTATCAACATTACCACTATTCCAACTTCTAATACTTAACTGAAAAAAAGTTTGAATGCTTCATGTTCATCCATGAACACTGAATACTACACACAGTCTTTTATTGTTTTTTTTTATGTTCTTACATATGCATGTATTTATGCCATTATTTCATCCGTTTTATTCATTTAAAGTGCAAAGACCAATATGGCTAGCTACATGATAGTAGCCAACTGGCTGAACTTTAGAATTATATATAAAACTTGTCCATTGCCATTTGGAAATGTCAGAATTATCGCTGATAACCGTTCCAGTACAAAAGCGCACTAATATACAACACCAGAGGAAAATTAACAGGGGAATAACATTGTTAATCCATGGCCGTTACCTCAGCAACTATGGTATAAATATGACTTATTGCATGAGTGTGACATGGGGAATTATTTCACAAGGAGTCTAACAATTTATTTTCACGAGCCAGAGGCAGAGTGAAAATAAAGCCTGAGAGTGAAATATAGTGACATATCACTCTGAAGAGTGTTATTCCACACTAGATATCATATAGAGTTACACACTATGCCTACACAATGCCCACACACATGTATTGCAAGCACTAATGGATTAGATCATGTGGCTTCCCTCAGAAGACTTGGAAAAATACAAGGGTACTCTAAAAAAGTTAAAGAAATCAACAGTATCGCTACAAAAGGCTGCTGAACGTAGTGCATGCAAGTGTAAAACTGGATGTAATACTGATAGATGCCACTGTCACAAACAAAGCATACGTTGCAGCAAATACTGTCACAGTCCCAGCTCATGCAAGAACAAGAAAGAGTAAGTGCATGCATCATTTGTTCTCACTAAAGAATGCTTGTTTAGTATATAGAAAGAGTAAGTGCACACACAACACAACTATTGAATGTTAGTGCTGTCCTGATAATTGATAAATTTGTGCATATTTTAAAGACCCATCAAAGAAGACACACCAGAAAAACAACAGGACGACAGCTCTGTGGAGTCAAAGTGAGTCAGAATAGAAAGCGTCTCTATATCTCAATGCTTCTTACCCCATCATTACAGTGGCAAATACTAGAGTAATGGTGCTCCAAATGGTGGTTCTCTCAAGCTATTTTTTCCCATATAAAATCCTGGAAATTTAATGTTGGAGGATTGACAATTACTCTATTGAGCTCACAAAATATTGGACGCCTAAAAAACTATAATAAAGGATGACACTATGTTCTCAGTAGAGAATTTTGTACTAAAAATTAATATGCTCTCCGCAAGTTTAATTTTCTCTATCAGAGTATGCATGCATACAAGTGTGTTTATGTAGGTCTGTATGTATGTATGTATGTATGTATGTATGTGTGTATGTATATGTGTATGTATGTATGTGTGTGTATGTATGTATGCATGTATGTGTGTATTTATGTATGTATGTGTGTATGTATGTGTGTATGCATGTATGTATGTATGTATGTGTGTATGTATGCTTGCACGTGCACACAACACACGTATGTAGTAGTGAACTGGACCATTTTCTAGAGAGTCACTCCAGAACGAGGCATTCCGTTATTGGTGATGGAAATTGCTTGTTTCGGAGCATATCATATCTTCTTTTTGAAACTCAAGATGAACATCCTCAAGTGCGGAAAGTTTTAACAAACTTTATTAACCTCAACAGAAAATACTTCAAACAAGAATGCGATTCTTCTGTGAAAAAGCACACAAAGAATATGATAAAGGAGGGTGTGTGGGGGACTAATGCTGAAATACGTGCCTTGTCATTGTATTTCAACAAGCCTGTTTTTGTTGCCCTGGAAAGATATAGCAGCTATTGCTGGGCAAGTATGACTTATACGCAGGAAGATAAGAAATTATCCTTTCCACAAGAGGAGAAGCTCAGTATTACAACCGGCATTAATCATTTTGAAATATATTGTGTTAACAATTACCATTACGATGCTTTAGTGTGCACTGATGGATCATTACCAAGAACACTACCTGAACTAAGCAATTAGCATATCCTCATTACTTGCAAAAATATAATATATGCTATCATTCTTTAAAATTCAATTGATCAATACGTTTTATAATAACATTTGCCAATTTTGTATGATTCAATGGCTAAGTAGCTGCACTAACTTTTAGTTAATACAAATCTGATTACAGGCAACTAAAATATCTCATACACACACACACATACGTACACACACACACATACACACACACACACACATACGTACACACACATACGTACACACACACACATATGTACACACACATATGTATTAGGCAATGAGCATCTGACAAAAAATAGTTGCTGTTAACTTCCCTGCTATGCATTTGAGTATGTGCACATCTGTGCATGAGGTAGCAGTCTGGTTTTCTTGATGCAAATATTGTTGCAGCAGAGAATTTGTATACTCAGGTTTATTTGAACTGAAATGTAAGTAACAAAATGCAGGTTTTTTCTTTATGACAAAAACATCAATTAATTAAAGTATGCGTAAAACTTCCCCGTTTTTTTTTTTTAGCAGATAGAGGGAGACATTTCCAAGAGTGTATTTTAGGTAATTAAATAGCATATAATAGTTAATGTTATCACTAACTCAAACTTTGACTTTAGTCCATTATTCCTGGAGTTTCCTCCACTTGTGACTATCTCTTGTGAATTTGACCTAGAAAATATGATTCTGAAGTAGTTAAGTTAGCATTTAAGCCTAGTGAAGATGCCTCAGCTCTAAGCTTAGTGAAAATGCCTCAGCTCTAAGCCTAGTGAAGATGCCTCAGCTCTAAGCCTAGTGAAGATGCCTCAGCTCTAAGCCTAGTGAAGATGCCTCAGCTCTAAGCCTAGTGACCTCAGCTCTAAGCCTAGTGAAGACGCCTCAGCTCTAAGCCTAGTGAAGATGACTCAGCTCTA
>WLWI01004947.1_pt1 | contig 11173 bp, 7 predicted proteins | sample 6701501 | NCBI WGS metagenome assembly WLWI01 (sample SAMN12718690, study PRJNA515312) | sponge metagenome | isolation source: marine sponge | host: Mycale hentscheli | place: New Zealand: South Island, Marlborough, Capsize Point | collected 2014-11-01
AATAAACATCCCCGATTTTTTCATTTTTACCCCTGTAAGTGTCTCGCTCGCTACGCTCGCTCGCCAATAAATAAATAAACTGACATCCCCGATTTTCGATTGTGTTAGCCCTGTAAGTGTCTCGCTCGCTACGCTCGCTCGCCAATAAGGATGTAAGCATGTCATTTTGTACTTTGACGGTCACGTATTTTTGTGTTAGCTCGGTGTCCAACCCAGTCCCAATCTTCGCCAAACAGAATCCTCTGGCTATTTGTCGTAAGCCCTACGCAACAGTATTTACTTCAAAATGCATTGTCCACTAGACTAACCACAAAGGTAAGCCTTGTGTAAATATGTTCAGTTTAGTGTGAAGTAATGTGTGTTACAACTACTAATTAGCTAATGAATGTCACAAAGAAAACGTTTAATTAACTTGACTTGTTTTTTTGTTGTTTTTTCCAGTTCAAAGATTTGCCTGGATTGGTTACTTGAATCCCTTTACCCACGTGCAAAATTCGTAATTAAAAAAATCGAGGTCTGTTTAGTAGCTTGAGTGTTATAGTGTAGTTTTAGGCTCGGCCCGCCATTTTTGCTCAAGCACAGGATCACTACTTATTTTCCTTGAATGATACGGTATTGCTAAACAAAAAGACTCTGTTTAGTGGAGGTAGGGAAGACGTAGACCAGTAAACAATCACAAACAAAAACGAGAGGGTCAAAGTAAAAAATGACATGCTACATCTACGCAACAAACAAGTATTCCCAGATTTTCAACTGTGTTACCCCTGAGGGTGTCTCACTCCCTCCTCGCTCTCAATTATCAAATTTCAAATATTGTTAGGGTACTAGGAGTACATTTTAAATTCTGTCAGTAATTTTTTTAAAGTCAGCCCAGTTATAATTCCCCACGCAGACTCTATTCTAAAGTTTATTTTCTCTTCAGATGCTACTTTGTATCAATAATTTTTTATGAAATATTGGATTATAAAGTTCATTTATTTGTTCCATCTTGTCAGTACGTTATATTATTCATATACGTTTTAAAAACCTTGCAATTTTTTTAATTTAATGTAGATTTATGTCTTTGGTTAGGCTATGTATTAGCTAATTGGAGTAAAAGTGTGTCAGTAATGTGAATCTAATTCCACCACTTAGTTTTTACTAAAACAAATCGTAAGTATCTATCTCTGATTTTTAAGTGAGTTTAGAGTGATGTCTTGTGAGAAAATACATTATAATTGTATTTATATAAGTATAATAATACCTGCAACCTATCACATAACTAGTGGTGTGCTTGAGCACAAATGGCCGCTATCCTAAAAATTCACTCACAAATTGTTAAACATTGTTTTTACTCAAGTGACTAAAAAAGTCTGAGTTTTTAAATTAGTTTTTAAATTACTTATAATAAATTATATACGGTAAAGGGAATTCAATGCCATAGTAACCATTCCCTGCAACTGAAAAAAAAGAAGGCAAGTCACGTTATTTGAACGTTTTCTTTGTGATTACCACATTCTGAACTCCTTCCAGAGGTCCGTATAAAAGGAAGAATCCATGGGGTGACCTTTGATCTCTATCTCATTCTATTCAAATTAAAAAAAGTAGCCGTGCAAAGAGAACGCTCCATTATAGCTCACTCTCCTTTCAAGTTGCTCCACACCACGTTACAACGAGTGCCCTATCTAAAAAAAGCTGATGTAATCATTTTTGGGAGTCCACACTAACTCGAATAGAAATGGAACTCTGATAAGTTTTTTAGTTTTAACTGCACCCACAAAAGAATTCAATGTTGTAAACAATTCAAACTATAACAGTTGAAAAAACAGTAAGTTTAAGAAACCCAAGTGCATTTAATGGCATTTAGAGACAACTTAATACAATGAGGTAAACAATGAAATTAGCAGTTGACCATTAATTATAGAAAATAAATAAAGAAATACTATCTTACCATAATTCCAGAGTAGATATAAAACACAGTAATATCAAGCTTAAGCCATTCTGACTACTTATATTACCAGTAACTCTTGAACAACTCTATGCTACAAAATACAAAAAAGCCAGAGTTATTTTTGTAACTTTAGTTTAAAAATATGGAATTACGTACGTATCTAAGATCTTCCTGAGTAGTTGTAGCTTCTTTAGAAGCCATTCTGACTACCAATGGATCTTGAAAACTAACAAACGTGCACTTAGAAGCTTCAAATAACGGCGAGTTTTTTAATTAAACAACTCTGCAACTGCTTGAATTTAAGAAGAAAAAAACAAACAACAAAACAATACACGTTATTTAAACGTTTTCTTTGTGATATTCTTTATCTAAATAGTGGTTGTAACACACAATGCTTTGACACAACTGGACATGCACCTACACAGACTTACCTTCGCGGTAGTCTAGTGGACAATGTATTTTCAAGTAAATACTGTTGGGCATGGCTTATAACCATGACAAAGAGCGCGTTGACTTACCGCCGCCACTAACTTGAATAGAAATGGAAGTCCCTTAAGTTTTCACTTTTTAACTGCACCCGCAAAAGAATTCAAAATGGTAAACAATTCAAGGGTGATACGGGTACTGTGGTCGATAAACCAGAGGATTCTGTTTAGTGCAATTTGGGGACGGGACCTATCAGACTTGAGCAATTCTGACTACCTCAATTACCAGTAATTCTTGAACAAGCTCTCAGCTACAAAATAAATAGGCCAGCATTATTTTTGTAATATTAGCCAACAAATATGGAATTACTACTTGCCTCAATTTCCTGAGTATTGGTAACTTCTGTAGTATCAAATTAAACCCATTCTGACTATCTGAATTACCAGTCTTTCTTGAAAACAATCTCTCAACTATAAATAAGAAAGGCCAGAGTTATTTTTCGTAATTTTAACTTATGGAATTAAGTACTTACCTCAGTTTTCCTCTAGTAATGGTAGCTTCCTCAGCATTGTTATAATGTATTCTGACAATGGTAACTTCTGTAGTAGTATCCAATTTCAGCCATTCTGGCTACCTCAATTTGCCAGTAGCTGGTGAACAAGCTCGCAGCCGCCAGAGTTATTTTTGTAATTTTAGCAAATATATGGAACTATGTACTTACCTCAGCTTCTCCCAAGTAATGGTGGCTCCCCTGGTTTTAATATTTAGCCGCTCTGGCTACCAGTGACACTTGACAACTAACGAGCTATATTTAGCAGCCCCAAAAAAGGACGAGGTTTTTCAAATTACGGAGTGTAGGACTTGCTTAAAGCTGTAATATCATAAGTAAGTGAGGTCAAGCCTAAAAAGCCGTGTTTTTAGGGGGGGGAAACGGCACCCTCGCGAACGTTTAAAGGGCATACGTATCATCCATACATACACATATACATATAACATATTTTATCCTATTTTGCATTATCCACCCCTAATACTGTCTCGCTCGCTCGCCAACTAGTGCTAAGGCAGCGAGCCTGGCTTGTTAGGTGGCATAAAACTACAATATTGCTATAAGATCATGATGATAAAAATAGTTATTTTATATAATAGCAGTTGACCTTTAATTACAGCAAATAAATACCGAACTACTCTCTTACCTTAATTTCCTGAGTAGTGATAAGTTTGTACATAGTATCAAATTTAAGCCATTCTGACTACTTTTATTAGTAATTCATGAACAAGTCCTCAGCTATAAAAAAAAATAAGGCCAGAGTTGTTCTTGTAACTTTAGCTAACACATATGGAATTATGTACTTATCTCAATTTCCCTTGAGTAGTTGTAGTTTCTGTAGAAGCCACTCTGACTACCAGTTGCTCTTGACAACCAACAAGCGTTTGAAAAAAAAGCTTTTTGGAAGGAATTCTCTCAAATTTTTGAGCCTAAATTTAAAGTAAACTCGCTGAATACTGTAGTATCAGAAGAAACTGGGATCAAGCCTAAAAAGCCATGTTTTAGGAGGAAAAGGTTCCCGCGCGCGCGTTTAAGGCGCTTCAGTATTTTTCGTAATAGTTCTAAATGAATATTGAGGTTAGAAGTGATTAAGAAATCCTGAGCTATGAGAGCGAAGCATGAGTTGTGTGGGTTTATGAATACAAACAGGTTTTTATTGGTTTGCTCTATTTATAGCTCTCTCTGGTCATTTCCCCATTACTTTTTAGTGGTTGCTACGTTCCCTCTAATACATTATGGTGCGATATGCCCAGTACTATATCAGATTTCTAGTACTGAAGATCAGGTAACGGCTATATAAATATTTATTTATTTATTTATTTACTTATTTATTTATTTATTTATTTACTTATGTATTTATTTATTTATTTATTTATTTATTTAGCTATAAAATTATATAAATAGCTATGATAGTAACTCAATGAATGTACTTGCAGCTGTAGTTTTATCACATGGAATGTTGGAGGAATATCGTAAAATGGTCTCGGTTGGGTCTACTTTAAAATTACAGTGCTTGACTGGATCAGATATAAAGTGGAAGCATAATGGCAAACCAGTCCGTCAAGATCATAAAATAATATATTATTATCTTGTTGTGCCAAATTTCACAAGCTTAGACAGTGGCAATTATACCTGTAGTGGTAAAGATTCACATGCAGAGTTTGTGGAAGATTCAATAGTAGTCTTTGCTGGAGGTAAGAAGTTGGTAAGCTGATCTACTAGGAGTTGTTTGTCAGACCTTTGTCATTGTTGTAGCCTAATAAAAACATTATTCCTGGGTGAGTGGGTTATAGTAGTCGTCAAGTTTGTCTGTCCGTCTGTCTGTCCTTCAGTCTGTGTTTGCCTGTCTGTATGTGTCTGTGTGTATCTGTGTCTGTCTGTCCATCAGTGTCTGTCTATCTGTGTCTGTCTGTCCTCTTTGTCCGTCAGTCACGCTCTGATTATATAAGACTAATGCCAATTAAATGCTGATTTGTATGAACTTAATTATAATGACAAATTAAGACTATTCAAAAGATTATTAATCCTCGGCGAGCATGCGTAAAGTGGGTTTGTGGTAGTCATGTCTGCCCCTCCGTCTGTCTGTGCGTCCATGTGCGTCTCTGTGCATCTCTGTGCATCTCTGTCCCGTCTCTGTGCATCTCAGTCCCTCGGTCCATCCGTCTTTCTGTCTGTTTGTGTCTGTCAGTCTTTCTCTGATTTTATAGACTACTGCCAATTAACTGCTGATTTGTATGAACTTACTCATAATGACAAATTAATACCGTTTATATTGTTCCTTTTTTTCAAATTTAGGGCAGTTTGTTTGACCAAAGGGGGAGTTATCAACTCTGTGTACATACTAAAATGTGTGGGTAACGGCCAAGTGGGCAAATATTTTCTTTATTGGTAGCACTTCATACCTAAAAGTAGACTGAGTGCTGGAATTGGAGTTTGGTGGGAACTGTGGGGCAGCAAGATGCTGCTGCAACAAGGTGGCAGCTGGAGATCAAGTCAAGTCTGAACTATGAACTGGGCGGTGCCCATATTGTGTGGCATTCGTCTTATTCTAGATGTTTTCAGTTTGTACACATGGCAGAGCCCTTCTAACAAAGGCTGTGTCAAGTATCACTGTTAAGTTCTCTGTCTTTACTCGTCCGTCCTTTCGTACTACCGTATCACTGTCTCTGTGTTTGAATTAACCTTCGAATATCTCAGATCGGTTGGGGCCCGATAAGGGGTAGCTACTAACGGCTATCAGGATAGAGCCACGGAACTTGGTGGCGGCATTTATCATAAAGGGCTGGTAGATCTTGTTCCTTCCTAGGCAGTCTACTGGAACCCCACAGGAACCATACACCCTGTCTCGTTCAAGTTTAGCTCTTACATCCGTTTTCATTGCTTGACACTTACTAATACCTGATTAGAAATAGCCAAATACATTATTACTTCCGTCTGAGAAATGATTTTGTAATAGCTAGCTAGTATAGTAGCACTGAAAGTTCGCACCTTGGGTAATTCTAGTTAGTATAGTAATAACTAAAAAATCGAGGAAACTGGGTAGCGAACCACAATGTCTCTTTCACCATCATTTTAAAGACAATTTACTGAAGCAAAAATTTTAATAATTTCTCAATATTATGCACTCAGTTGTTGTATCTCCAATTCCAGCACTCAAAGTTGTTCAGTGACTGAGTTAACTTTTCAGTACAAAGCAAAAATATCGTGTGAAGAAATAAATTATCTGCTCACGTGATTGCAACGTGACATTAGGAGGGTTACCACCAAGAGAGTTATTAGATGTTTAAATATTTGTAGAAGGTGTACTGTACATAATTAAGTCCATATTCTTTCTGTGTTGGACATGCTCTATGTTGCTCCAGAAAGTCATATTTCCCACTTTGGAAAAATTGAACCAACAATTGCTCTGGTATATGAAGCTAGTGCAGTAAATTTGGAGTGTTTTAGTGAATCTCCAGTTCTTTGGACAATAAATGGACATCCCATTGAAAGTGAACATATCATTTTCCATAATAATTTATTCATACAGCAGGTACTGAGTGAAGATAGTGGTATTTATCGTTGTACAGGAACACATGCTAGAAATAAAACATTTAATGCTCAATCTGAAGTAATAGTAGGAGGTATGAAGACAAATCAACTTGTGAAATACAGCTGAGATAATTCCATGTGATAACTTGAATAATAACATAGGGGAAATATCTAACACAAACATTATGTATACATTTATTACATTATTATATGTATATTATATTATACGTATATTATATATAATATATAACATGTAATATATGGAAATGAATTGTATGTTAATCATGTTGGACCTGTATTATACCATCACAAAACTAAAATCCAACTTAATTTATTATTTATGTACGATGTTAAGAAATGTAAAAAAAAATGACTGCAAGTGCTTGAATTCAATACATAACATAATAGTAATGGATATAAAAAGGTTAAGTAATGTTATATAGAGCATTGTGTATAGAGTATCGTGAGCACAGTGATCATTATAGATATACATAACGCATATACAATACTCCAACGATAATTATATCTTTTAGTGACAATGGTGGTTATAAAAACAGGCTTACACTGTTTGGTTAGCTTTTAACTACTCAGAACACTTAGTATCACAAATACTACTTATATTGTTACGTATGTTTATGTTAATAGTTTATGACAAAACAAAGATACATAATTCTTACATGGAAGTAAGCGTAGGAGAAAGTGTTTACTTGAAATGTGAGGAGGAAGCAATTGAAGTAAGATGGTATCATAAAGGTGTAACTGTAACTCTGGCAAGAGGTTATTTTAATCATGAAATGCGAACAGGCATTCCACATCATACTGAAAAAGTGGCTTCAGTTCCAGGACCTGTCATTCGCAATATTGAATTAAACCAAGGGGGTGACTATTACTGCTACGGTCAATACCATAATTCCAGCAAAAAATATTTATCCAAATTAACACTGCATATATATGGTTTGTCAAGTTAATGCAAATTAGTAAAAACATGTATGATATCCTTGATAATAAAAATTTTGATAGGCATATTGATGCTGTATAAACAATTCTATAGTTAGCTGTTATTTGTTGGACTATATACATGTCCATAAACTTTAATTCTTATACAATGCTTTGACCAGGTTTGCTGGTCTTCTTCAGGTACAGAAATACAAAAAGTGGAGTGACTGGCTAAATGACCCTGAATAGGTGAATGAATGAATGGCTCGGCTAGGAGTGCTAAAATAGGTGCTGATTGGCAGTCTAAAAAGATTAAGATTAAAGAACAAAGGAAGTACATGAATGGTGAATAGAAATGATGAAACGAAATAACTTATTGCCTACTGGAGTCATTGTATATAACAAAACGGGTCCAAAATGCTATAAATAGGGACACTGGGATACTTCCTGGGGTGTATAAAAAGCATCATAGCTTGAGATGTTGATAACATCAAACATGTAGTTACTGCATCGTTTCAAACAGTTACCTTATTATTTTTGTTTCACTGATGATGGCTAGATAAATTGCAGCCAAAACGTTTGAGTAAACAATAAATTAATAATAAATAATCAAGTAAATGTATATAGAAATAGCATAGAAATAAGTGTGCCTTAAGTATCACGAGTACACTGTAAAAATTATAGCGTGAAAACCCACCAAATTCACACCAAACTGGTGGTGTGAATGCCCACCACCTATGCATAGTGTGTCCTTCACACTTTCTTCTTAGTGTGAATGCACACTTAGTGTGAAATACACACTCAATGGAATAGCATGGACCCTTTACCAAACATTAATTATATTCATATGCAGGCAAAAACCAATGCTATTAGCATTGTCTACCTTATAAATGTTTTGTACACTTGTATGCTAGATAAGAGAGTTGACTAAGATTTTAGTCATCTGAGATCTGGGATTACACCAATCTCTTTTTGGAAAAAAAATGTTGATATGTGCTACTAGAATCAATGTAACTTAAAATAATTCAGCATTAATGTAAGTATGAGTTCATTGTGATTGTGGTGAGAATTCACACTAAATTTGGTGTGCACTTCACACCCAAACGATGAGGTGTGCGGATCACACCATATTTTGGTGTGCCTATTGTTACAAGTGATTCACGCTTAATTTGGTGTGAACTACACACCTTTTGGTTTACAGTGTATACATGTATTGTTAATCCATGTCAATACAATCCAACTTCAGTTATCTTATTTAAGTGGTAATAATTGTCTGACATTGCAAAATTAGAGACATTATCAGTGATACTCTTATGGATCATTTTTAGACAAAAATGAATACTTAAAGTGTTTTATAATGTCATGTTGTTTATGACACAAAAACCAGTAAACACATTCTATTTGAAATTTAAAGTTTTCAAAAATGCTATGTCGATTTTATTCTGCCGTAAATGAAATTTCCTACATATCCCCACACTCTTTGAAATGTATGTAATCTGCAAGCTATGTTACATATATAGGGGTGAATCTGATAAACTAACCTGTATACAATGGTATTGAGGAAAATTATATTTTCTATAGTGTGGAATGTACAGGGAATTTCTTCTTTCTTTTTTTTTCTTAATCCTAAAATTTGATTTATTTGAGCCATGGTTGTGTGTTTCACTTATTATGAATAAAAATATAATGTAATGTACATACAATAACACTGTTAATTTTGAATGTTCAGATCCACAAAGAATATCTCCTTCTATGATAACTCTGTATGAGGATAGAGATCATAGAATTACTTGTCAGTCTCATACAGACATAACCTGGTATCATGATAAAAAAATTATGGATAAAAAAAATATGTATAGAAAAAAACTTGAGCTCAAGAATGGTGCCCTCATATTTAAAGCAGTCAAATTTTATAATGCAGGAATATATACATGCAGAGGAAGAACATTAGATGGATACATGTTCTTTGCTGAATCAATTTTACAAGTTATGAGTAAGTAGTTATTTTTATTATGATGATTGACCTACTGTTAATATTTAAATGGTCACACTTATGTGAATTACTTCAGTGTTTCAATCAATACCTGTTATTAATTTTTTTAATAATGAATAATAATAACATGTCTCTTCACAAAATATGATTGAGGTGTGCTTTATTTTGAATATTAAATTAGAATGTCATTTCCCTAACACAATTTTTCATTCAGTGTAAAAGCATATAGTTCCTTATCGCTCTTTTGAGATACAATACCATAATTCATCAGTAGATTGTACCAAATATAATAACCTTAGAACTTTCACGTTTTGTAGTAAAAATGCAGTTCAAGGTAACTCCTGACTACTTAAAGGCTGTGGTGGGAGACCAAGTAAATTTTAATTGTCATTCCGACAACAGTTCTCCCACTTGGGAGTTACATGGAGGCACTATGGGCTTAAACATGATGAGTGTTCAAGTATCTAAGGACTCATACAAACTGGTTATTGATGATGTACAACTGAAAAATGCTGGCATTTACTTGTGCGTTACTAAATCAAATTATACTTTTATCATCGGTGAAGGAAAACTTGAAGTAGGTATGATTTGTTATGACAAGTGGCAACAATCCCTCTGCTGCAGTGCACACTGAACAATGTATCTTTAAATACACCATTGTGAAAATATTTCACACTTACTCATGCTATCTTTCTGTGCCAACTGTACTTTTTGAGGTATAGTAAAGAATATTTTGATTGACGTTTAAAAAGATTTAAGCAACTATAGTATTTCCGCTTCTCCCACTCCAAGAATTTCCTCAAAGACATATCAACAAAAAAAATTATTTTTGCACCTACTTTTACAACATTCATATCAATTGTTAAGTATTATTAATGATCTCTATCATCAACATGATACCATTCCAAGGGAAATTTCATTGTTGCATAAATACTAACTGTTTTTATTAATATTATTTTGATAATAATTTCATATCAATTGATGATGTTGATGAAGTAAAATATTGGTAGTTAAATGAGTCATCTGATATTTTTAGCTTTAGCTTAAGTATATATAACGTCAAACAAATACTTGGATAAACAGCTATAATTCTCCATAATTTTACTATAATACAATAATAATATCATTATATTTATAATATTGTATTATATGTGTGTGTGTTATGAAGTCTAATTAACCCTCAGTATGCTCGCACGAGTTAGTTATGATCATAGACCTATCTGTTTGTCTGTAAGTCGGTGTGTAGCTCTCTGTGCATGTGTTTCATTCACGCTTTACAGACAATTAATAAAAAAAATTTCATATGTGCATAAATTTAAGATTAATTTTTATTTTTTTGCTTTGCTTTTCTATATATAGAATATGAGTTACATTATATAAATGCTATATCATACTATTATCTACATTGCTCATTATGGTACTATTATAAAAGTAGAAACACAGAACTATTTAATCAAACCTGTTTACAATATGCAGGACAAATGGAAAGGTATGTGCTATAATGTATATTTAAGCCTTACCATACATGCAAGAGTGAGTTATAGTCATATCCCTGTCTGTTTGTTTGTAAGTCAGTATGTAGCTCTCTGTGTATGAGTTTCATTCACGCTCCGATTACAGACAATTAAGTATGAATATACTCAGAGCAACCTTTATTGTGTTACTTTTTTATTTTGGGTTCATTTTTGAGAAAACGCAAAACTGTCAGCTTCACATAGTTTTTTTTGTTGGTAACATTACTTTTGTCATGTGGTAATCACGTGAGTAGCAATTTATTGCAGAATACGGCAGTTTGTTGCTATGCTGAGAG
>WLWI01004948.1_pt1 | contig 11172 bp, 5 predicted proteins | sample 6701501 | NCBI WGS metagenome assembly WLWI01 (sample SAMN12718690, study PRJNA515312) | sponge metagenome | isolation source: marine sponge | host: Mycale hentscheli | place: New Zealand: South Island, Marlborough, Capsize Point | collected 2014-11-01
TGTATAAAATACTTGCAATAATCAATATGTTTATGTGCACAAACACACACACATGACATACAAACACACTTACTCTAAGCAAACAAAATAATGTTTCATGAAATGTATTAATACTAAATATTGCTTTTAGGAACTTGTCCTTTCATATTTAACACTCCAGCGCTCTCTGTTGTTCAGTATGCTGTTTGGATTAGATGGTACTATATTTGTGATCATCAGATGCTCTTTTGATAATGTAACTAAAGTTATAGGATGTAATCAGTCAGGACTATGGAATAATAGCAAACATAACACTTGCACCTTAATTCAGCCTGTATTAACTGGTAATGTAACTAATCTATACTAAATATGTATAGATATGTTTTTCTACATTCCACTTTGTGTACAGATTTGACTATTGCAACAACAAATAGGACCAACCTTATCAGTTTTAGTACATCAGTGAGTTCAATATTGTATTGACATAATAAATTTATTCTCTATTTCTTATTCTCACTGAACAGACCAATGAAGAAGAATATGTTACATGTACGAGCACAATTATGACTGGAATTTCAATATCCACTTTAATTGGCAGTACTGTATATTAGAAAGTAGTTCACTAGTATTTGCAATTAGTATTATTATTGGGATCGTTATTGGAGTTAGGAATAAACGCTATTTTACCGGCACAAAAGATTCCTACACAGCTAATAGGGAAACTTCTAATACTAGTGGACCTTTCTATGAGGAAATAGAGCTTGATAATAATAAAACGAGGAGCATAAATATATCAGAAAATATTGCTTATGGCCAGAACCATAAATAATCATAAACTTAGTTAGATTATGTCACTACTCATAAGGAAAAGTCTTCCCTGTCAATTTGAACCATGGAGCCAGTACATTGCAGTCATGCACACAATACCAATTGAATATTGATATCGCAAATTGTATTTTAAGTTTTGGACACCTAAATATTTTTGTAAGGATAATTTAGCATCATAAAATTAGTTCAGTTTCCTATTAGACGTGCTTTCATATATAAAATTTTCCAATATAACATTGTATTCATTTCAATTAAGCTATAATGACAACAAATTTTTACATTTTAAGATTTTTTCTAACATGAAGTAAATTATATGAAAATTAGAGCAAGTGAAAAGATGCATGGACTGTTTATAAAAAATGATATTTTAAAACATTTACAGAAACGATATTGATGATAGCATCTAAGTATAACTAAAGCAAATTATGTTTACTGAGGAATACTTCATTACACGTCATGAATTCATTTGATTGTTGTGGTTGGTAAAGGGTCTAGCTTGGTCATGCTTGTACAAAAATGTTCTTCTATAGTAGTTGTAGTGTTTGACTATTGTAACTATTAAACACTGAATTAAAACTGATATAAAACAGATTGATTGCATGCAATAATTGCATAGGGCAAATAAGCAAATTTCTGTTGTCATGTATCTAGGAAAAGATGGTAAGTGGTCTTATGTCACATTGTTGTTGGCAGAAACTAATTGGTTATGTTCTTCAGGACCCTAGTATCAAGGTATTTATTAGTAAGTATTTTGCTATCATCCACCACTACAAGTTAGTTCATCAGGCACCACTGTGTGGCAGGAGAGCCATGTTGTTAAATGAAGTTAGCTTAATTGCTAAAGAAATGTTATGTCTGTTTTGGACCAGAGGTAATACGTCTCTCCTGGAGAGTAGGTTGCCTCACTACTGTCAAGTACTTACCTCATTCTCTATCCACCTAAATGGAGGTGAAAAGAATGTTTTATTGTCTGTTTTAACATGGGGCAAATGAGAAATACTCAGTATTGTACTCAATACGACCAATAACACAAAATAGCTTTGTTTTGGTATTGAAATGTAATTGCTGGTATCGCCCACCAGTACTAGATAACATGTGTATTTTATACATGGTTTTCCTCTCCTGCTTTCTGTATTCATAAGCTATCCCAATTATCTTGATCCTCTTTTCCACTCATGAATTCCCTTCTCTTACTTTGTCAATCTCTCTCTGACTTCTCTAATGTTATAGTGTGTTATTAAGTCATGTAAATACAATCATACCAAAATCATAACATAGTACATAACGTGTTGATAACAAGTTTGTTAACCTCTATAACATTGTTAAATTTTTATTAACTCTAACTATCAAGACAGTTTATGGATTTTGTTATGGTTGTAAATGGATTATTTTACCCCGTGCTAGAATTTCTCTGTTCGCATTATAAAGTTTTATCTTATCATATGAATTGATAATCTTACCGCTATGTTGCTGTTATTTATAATAACGTATTCTGCAAAATTTCCCAATGTTATATAGTTTTGCAAAACAATCTTTCCACTATTGTGAAAGGGCTCTAAAGTGCAATGTATTCTACTAAATTAAAGTTAATAAAAAAAAAAGTTATTATTGGTGCAACCACTTATCAGATCAATAACATCACTGAAGTTGTAGTTTCAGTTTGGAGACAATAATAGATAATGTAATTATGACTATTAAATAATGACTTTATAAAACTTATGCCCTTTAAGATTATATCCAGCCTGAATAGCAATACAGATGTGAGTAAACAGTTAGATTTAACAAATACATTTTAACATGTGATATGATATTCATCATTGTTGAAATCACTAAACAGCAAGACAGTTCAGAGACCAGCAAGTACACAATGCAAACTTACTGTTTACATAATCAGTTTGCATTGCCATAAGAAACATTACAAGACATATTGACAGTTTGTGTTTGCCCTCTCAATTCTATAGTCTCATAAACAGGATTATCTGATTGTTCCTGTGTACTTGCTGGTCTCTGAACTGTCTTGCTCTTCCTAATCTTATCAACAAACAATGCTCCAACTACAAAACCAATGGAAATGCCTAATAAGAAACTCAGTGGTAGAGCTGCTATGATGACATTTTGAATTTTGTTGTTGTTTTTCTGTTAGTACACATCTGAATTAATACATCCATAAATGCAGATAGTATTCAACTTACAATACCATGTTCAGTAGTCGTTGAAGTAACAATAGAAATGCTTTCGTTGATGTCTATTATTTTCAATACATAAAAAACTGATATAATTATATGAAATTTTTTTTCAGAATTAAATTATTATTCCATCATAAAATTTAATCCAGAAATACACATTAATGTTGTCTTTAGAAGATGTAGCAAAGTGATAGCTATGTGAAGCCATTAAATGAAAAAGGTTTAAACTATAAGCACCATGTTCGTTAAAAAATTTTTAATTGATTACCTTTACTGGTAAGCAAGAATAAAAAATTACATATATCGCATTACAGAATTTGCTAGTACAATTGAACATAGTAACATAAGTGAAATCAACAAGTTATCTCAGTCACATGGGCATAAACTTTGAATCTGATAAATAATTGATTGTTTTCTTACTTTCCGTCATAATTTTTTTACTATTAAGTATAATATTGTGTACTTAAAACATATTCACTTTAAAAACTACTTACATTTCTCACATGGAGTGTCAGTCCACATTTTATCAACTCCACATTCTATAGTTTTACAGTACTCAACTTCATGAAAGATACACCTCACAAAAGCTGTTGTAATTCCAGATTCTGATATGTTGAAATGTAATACACGTAAGGTAGAGGTATTTCTCAAGAAGCCACAATGACCTGAAAAAGCAGGTTAATTATTATCTACCACCAATCAATTAAGTAGGTTACCTATAGTAAATTGCTTATCGATGTTATCTGAATGTGTTCCAGGAGATATTGCAACATTGTATGCAACATTGTCATACACACCTAATGTAATAGCAGACAATTGTGTTATTCTTTCTCTGTAGCCATTAGCTGGAGTGGGAGTGATCATTACCATATAAAGATCAGTTATGATGTCTACTAATTCCCATGTCATTAGAAAATAGTTTGTGCCATTAGTACATCCTTGGAGTTAGTGTAACGTATGAAGTAGTAGAATCTATATACAATAATTTGTAAAATATATTTCATACTTCATGTAAATAAAGATGTTATTAATAATTATGTGAGCTGTACGTAAGAATGACAAACAATTAAATGAAATAGAAATTTATTGTAAGTCTATTATTATTATATATCTACTTGGATTACAGGTGAGTGTATTTCATATTGTACATAGATGTTAACAAAATATATAATTTAATAGATGTCATGTGCATTCAATGAAAATAATTACATTTTTAACTTTTAAAACTATGAAGATATTAATAGAAATACATAAAATAAGATAAATTATATTTCATTTGATCTCTGTTGTAGTTTGTTGTAAATATAGCAGATAACTAACCTAGGGCTGAACAATATATATCAGTAGACCATCCAGTAGCAGAACAATTAGTTTGATACTCTAGAAATGTTGTGGAACAGTTCTGATAAATTGTCCATATACCATGACGGTTTATGTTGAAACTTCTGTTTTGTATAATGTTTTCTGTAAGATTTTCCAATAGTAGACAAGGACCTAAACATATCATAGAATGTGGTATCAAATTAACTGCTTTATACATTCATGAGTATTCAATTAATGATGTTAATGCCTTGGTGAAAATAAGCATCAATTGATCTATAACATAAAATACTACATTAAGTAAACAAGAAAAGAAAATAAGAAACACAGGTACATTTTAATGAAAAGTGATAACTAATGAAGGCAATTTTAAATCACAGTTATATCAAGTTAAAAGAATGTAACAAAATAAAAATGGAAATTCAAGTCATTAGAACCTCAATTATGACTGTTGCTTGCTATTGTTTTTTCATAATTGATTCGGAGGATGTTGTAAGAATATTTAAGTCACGTTATTATTGTTTAATTTTACAGCTTATTGATAATAGTTTAGTATATTGCTAGTATTAAAGCTTGTAAAAGTTTTTATCACGTTTTCCAACTATTCAATCAGATATTATACCTTTGTCAGGCAAAAGTGGATAGTTTAAATATTGTATCTCAGAACTTAATCAGATTAATAATAAAGAGCAAAATGTAATGTTTACTTGGTATTTAAAATGTAGTTGTAAAATGTTTTATGCCTTTTTACAAAAAAACCCCACCAATATAAAACATAGACGATGATCCTGAACAAGTAGAAGTAAAGTTCACCATTAGAGACTTTACATTAGTAACATTAACAGTAAAAGATGATGAATTGATTTTGTAATCATATACAATGGACTGATCTGAAGCCACATCTATTGTTAAATAACGAGAATTAATATTGGGATCCCATGATATTGTAATATCAGGATAATCTGCATATACATCAATTTGGTAACAATAGATTAATTGAGAATCAAATGTCTATTATTTTATAGTTGTCATATTTAATAAATAATGGATGAATTGCTTTTAAACACTAAGTTTAAAGTTTTTTTGCCATCCTTGTAAAATTAATATGTTGTCATACAACAGTTCTCACAGTTCCACTGTATTTAATGTGTTTCAGAAATGTTGCCACTCTCAAATAAGAGCGAGCAACAAAAAAACAAAAGCTTATTAAAGTGAATTTAGTTTATTCTTATCAGTAGAAAGAGTTACATTACACAGAACCGACAGTAGAGCAAGAGATGCAATTAGCAGTTACTAAAATATGATTTCATACCGTCCATTCACCTGATGACAATATACTAGTTGAGCAACAGAATATTAGAAGAAGCTGCTGCCACATCACTATAACAAAGTTGTAGCCTAGATAATTTGCTAGTTTCTCAATTGCAGACAATACTAGAAACAGTTACCTTATCAATAATTATCAAAGGGGATATGATCAACTTCTACTAACTGCATTTTGTGTACTTTAAATGTGTGCACATGTACTTTCAATAAATATTAGAATTTCATAAGGAGGGGGAACCTAGGATTTTCTCTCTAGAGCACATTTCCTGTCCCAACAAGAAGTGTCAATACATTTAATAACAAGAAACACCAATCAAAAACACTAATGGATATGATTTTGTGATTCCTGTCCCAACAAGAAGTGTCTATATATTATATTATAATAACAATAAGCACCAATCACCAACATTAATGTTATGTATATAACAGCGATAAAATTTAAATTTGATTTTACATGCTGTAAGCTTTTTGCTTATATTGGAGATAATTCATCAAATGCTTTGAAAATATAGATACTACAATAACTTTGGGGAAAATTCTTGTATAAGCTATCTAAAAGTTTGGAAAATAGTTCAGAATCACCAATCAGTATACACGTACAGTTTGTAAAGATGATAACAAAACAATTTTTTAAACAGTTGCAATCTTAAATCTGCAGTGAATCACAATACCTTTCAATTAATATAATTTTGCTGACATACCATTGCATTTTTTTTTGCACTATGGGTGAGGGGATGATAGTAAATAGTCCTATATTAATTAGGTGAATAATTATGAAGACTGTGAAATAGCAATTTTAGATACATAATCTAAAGCAATTCTTAATATGCTTTCTAAAGTTTAATGAAATTCAGAGGAGTAATACATAAATAAATACCTTAGTGATGGTAATTAATAAGTTTCTAGGTACTTAACTGCATTTTAACAGCATACTTACAACTGTTTAATGAACACATATTTTTAATTATGTTGTCTAGAATTAACAATATAAGTTCAGATATTTATTTCAATGTATTGTGAATTTAAATATTTAGCTAAGAACATGGCTCATTAATATTCAAGAAATTTCCTTGCTATCATTACCATAAAATTTACAAGGCTGTTGAGGTTAGCATACTAGTTATCAACACATTATACACTAATTTACGATTTTGTTATGGTTTTCAATGGACACTTTTCAGGCAGTGTATGTATATATATATATAATATTGTACATAATTACCTGTATTTAGACATACTACAAAGAAGGGTGCCGTTGTGCCCAGTTTTCCTGTAGACGATCACATATAACGAAAAAAAAATTGTAAGTATCACTTTTATATAACACTTCACTTAAGTTGACCATCCATTTGCAGTACAATAGGTTTGATACTCAATGAAAGATGTGTAACAATGCTGGTATATTATTTCAATCCGCTTGTAACCGGTTTATTCCATAGTGTCCCGGAGAGACACGGTAATAGTATATGGACACAAGACACGCCCCCTGACCTTAGCAACGCCTTTACGCGGCGTTTTTTTCGAACTACACAATAATAAGTTTAGCAAAAATACTGAAGTGTTGTAGTGAGTAGGGCAAAGACGGTTTGTGCTGCAGCTTCCAAATTAGGAGGGCAGCATCCCAAAGCCCCCTGCAACCTACTGTTAGAATAAATTAGAAAACTTTAGATGCCCCGTTTAGGCGGATTTTCCCAAAACCGGTCACAAATGGGAGGGGAAAGGGGCACTGGCCCCTATGATTTTTATTGCTCGGAGGCACAGGGGGCACACACTATCCAGAAATAGTCATTAATGTGCATTGGTGAACTAATATTTACTTCAGTTTATATTAAGCCACATTTAGTCATTAAATACAGGTTGTTTTATGAGAGTAAATTAATTGACTAAGTAAAGTAAATTAGACTGAGTTCTAGCGGATTCTATTGAGACTACCAATTAACACATTTATTTTTTAGTAGTTCATCATGAACAAGTTTATATGATGAATTCAGTTAAAAGGTGAAGGGAAGGTGTGGTGAGTAGTTTCTAACTCATATGCACTTGGCCTTTGAGTGGCCTTCTAGTGATTAAAACTCAAAGAAATAGTGCAGACACATTATATGGGAGGTGTGGGAAGGTGTGGTGAGATGATTAGTATTGATTGGTCCTGAATGGGCATGAACAATACATAAATATACCATAATTGGAAATTTAAGATCAAAAGGTTGGGCCGTTGGGTCGTGGAGGCTGACACGGACCATACGAGTCTGAAACTAACTGTGACAAGTCAATTCAACGAGTTTTGAAATAATAACACTGGTTGTGCATCTGGGCGGTACTGTAGGGAGTGTGCTCTCTACCTTTGAAAAAATAACACTTATTACATTAACCAGAGTGTGAAATGGCGAAATATTTCACGATCAGGCTAATCTATTATCATGAGCCACAGATGAGTGAAAGTAAAGCCTTACATTGAAACATCTGGCTATCTCTTTGACGAGAGTGTAGCATGGTTTATTCTTTGCTAAATATCTTCATTATAAGGACTTAGGCTTACCATATCCCTTGCTGATATTTTAACAGCCTGGTAGGTTGCTGTAAATCACAGGGGGGAAGGAGGGGGGAGGGGTGGGGGAAGGAGTGGGGGGGGGGGGGGTAGAGGTGCTAACAAATCAATATTAAAGTAGGTCAAAAAGAAGTTTTTACATGTTAACAAAATATTTTAGCTAGTATTACCTTAAAACATTATTTTTTTATAACTGAGCACAGCTAGTGCTATACAACCACCCTTAGAAATCTCTATGTCAACTTCAATAATGCTTTGTTGCTGAAACCTTACATTTGTTTGATGTAGAAGCTTTTTTAAAGTTAATATGTTCGTGTTATCTACAAATTATCACTACTACGGCTAGTCGTATATTTTATAATACAAAGATTTGGGGTTGAATGCTCACTTTCATTATGTGTTGCAAAGCTTAGAAAAAAAATTTGTCTCTTAAAGTTTGTTTACAAATTTTGCCTGAATTGGTCCCAAAAATTGTATGAACTGATTCGATTATATATCAAGGCTCTATGTTATTACACACACTGCAAATCTGCAAACACCAAAATGTTAGACGTGAGGACTATTGACTCAACTTAAACTAATAATTAAATGTTTCATTTATTCCCATAGCTTATCATATATATTTAATAGGACCTCTCAAGTGCTCCAAAGTAAAAAAATTAATCATTCAGTTGTTACAGTAATTGTATAATACAAATAAAGTATATAATAAAGTATATAATATAAGCTTCATTGAGTAAAGTTTCCATAAGCAATATTACATGACATGCTAACATTTTGTGTTTGCTCATTTAAGTCAACAGTTTCATAAACAGGGCAATTCATGTTCTGCTGTTCATCTGATTGTTTCTGAATGTATTTCATTGCAATCCTTTTACCATACAATATTCCAATAGAACAACCCAAGCCAATTCCTATAATGAATGCTAATACTATTACTGCTGACAAAATAATTTCTAACAAACTGATTGTTGAAATTTTCTGAAAAACAACAACAACAACAAAGTTTAATCTTTTAAACTGTACTTAGATTTGCTGTAGTAACTTACATCATTATTGTTGATAACAGAAGTACTGGCATCATAAATATTTTTATTGTAGGTGATACCTAATTAAAATTATATAAAATAAGTTGTAAATTAAATGTATTGCTTGTTAAAATTCTTTGCTGCAGGTGACAATCGTCAAAAGGAAGTTTAGTTTGCTATCTTATTGTATTACTGAATATCAAGAAAAAAACGTATTTTTGTTACGAACAATTTATCACCAAGTCCAATTGAAGTACTGAAATAGAATGAGCTTATCTGAATAAGTACTTGAGTCTACGATATCTGGTGGTACTTAAACAAAACTCTTACAATAGGACATTTCAAAGCAATTGTAGTGTGACACATATTTAATGGAAGACACAAATAAAAAATCATAAATATTTGGCTATGCTGTCAATTAGTGAAGTTCGTCTACACCATTCTAAAATATATTATAATCACAAATTTAACTACATATCATCACAATTATGATCAATTTATATATATATATATAATATTGATTGTTCATTGAATTTTACATCAAAATTTATATTAATTTTCAACTATGTAGTTTCAAAGATTACTTTAGTAAATCAAACATAAAAATCTACAAAACTTTACAGCCAACTTAATGCTGTAATTTATCAATGATGAATTGTAACTAACTTATAGCTGGACACTTTATGTCAGTTGACCATCCAGTAGCTGTACAAGTAGTCTGATATTGTATTGATGATGAGGAACAAGTCTGGTGAATTGTCCATATACCACCATAGGTTAAACTGAAGATTCGGTTTTGTATTTCACTAGAATTTTTCCGTAAACAATTACCTAAAATACAATAGTTTATTTGCAATAACTAGTTCCAAAATTTATATAGTATTAAGTGATTATGTATATAATAATTCATCACTTTTGTTCAAACAATAGCAAAAATTATGATATGCAAGTAACTGCTTAGATTAACTTTTTGAAAAGATGGCTTTATATTAGATTTTCATTTCACAGTGTTAATTTTTACAAGGTAAAAATAGATAATTTCATTCATACCAATAATAAATTCATATGCTCTTTCTGCACAGACTGGAGTAATATTAACTGATAAGAATGCCACATCATGAGTATTATTGAGGGTAATGGCTGGTTGAAAGACAGTTTCATTCAAGATAATGGAATGATTGGATGCAATCACAATATTGAAACTATTCTGTGTTAGATTTGAATCCCATACTATTGTAAGGAAATCTTCTCTCCAAGTAAGATAAATCTCTGAAATATTTCGATTACGATGACTGTTATCTAGATTATGTGAATGTCATATAAAACAATTATTAATAATTCTATATAGTTTGATAACTACATTATTAAATGTAGCAAATTATTATGTTATAATAAATGTACATATTTTTCATTTCTATTCTTTAATATATTAGCATACTAGAAAAATAAGATATATTATGTATGATGTATGTATATGTATGTATGTATATGTATGTATGTATGTAGGCATGTATGTATATTTTTGTTATTATTATATTTATATATACCAATTATATATTATATATATAATATATAATATAATTGTAGTATTATTGAGTACAGCACGAAAGTATAGAAGTAGTTGTGGATGGACTATACTAAATATAACAAAAATTAATTAATTACATAGCATGGCTATTTGACAAACCAAAAATAATCACATTTGGTGGTAGTGCATTGCATAGAATAGTAATATCAGAACGAAGGTTACTGTAAGTAATTGTTGATTCAGCATAAATGAAATTATTAGTTTTATTTATATTCAACATGGCGTAGTAGTGATTTTATTATCTTCAAAAGTTGAGTTATAACTTTTTGGATTGAGTAAAAAATTATTGTCCCTATGGAGAAATCCCAGTTAACCGATTACCGCCGAATTATTACTTAACCGCGGTGCCGAGCCCCCCCCCCCCCCCCCCCC
>WLWI01004949.1_pt1 | contig 11171 bp, 5 predicted proteins | sample 6701501 | NCBI WGS metagenome assembly WLWI01 (sample SAMN12718690, study PRJNA515312) | sponge metagenome | isolation source: marine sponge | host: Mycale hentscheli | place: New Zealand: South Island, Marlborough, Capsize Point | collected 2014-11-01
GAGAGTCTAGAATAAGGGGGTGTGGAAGTGAGTCGAAGGCCTTGGAAAGGTCGAAGAACACACAAGCAACGCTTTCACTTTTCTCTAAAGACCAATGCCAGTCTTTGGTAGCGGCCAAGATGGCTTCTTGAGTGGAAGCACCTGGTCTAAATCCAAATTGCATGTCCGACAAAAGGTCATGCTCAAGCAGATGCTGTTGTATAACATCATGAACTTGACGCTCCAGGATTTTGGATACCAGAGAGAGAAGTGAGATAGGCCTATAGTTCAAAACTAGGCCAGCATCGCCAGACTTGAAAATTGGAGTGACATTGGAGTTTTTCCAGGCAGATGGAACACACCCTAGACGAAGAGATGCGTTAAAGATCGTGGTGAGTGACAAGTAAATGGACAAGGACGCTCACGTAGCATCCAGCCCATGATTTGATCAGGGCCTGAAGCAACTTGAGGCACATAGTGCATGATAGACCTTGTCCTCAGAGCACCTGATGACCTCCAGGGAAGCCGCTTTCACCACCACTATGGGCAGGAACTTCCAGAGGGGTATCTCTCGCAGAAAAAGTCGAAGCAAACTGATTGTTAAGCATAGTAGCCTGATCAAATTCTGAGGTGGCAGTAGTAACCCCTCTTGAGAGTATTGAAGGAATCTGCTGCTGGACACTAGTAATTGAATGGTAAATGCGCCAGAAGTCCTTGGTAGTTGAGATTTTACTTGACAACGATTTAAAGAAGGCACTCTTGGCAGCCCTCACAGCCTCCACAGCCTCGTTACGAAGACAGCGGAACCTCTGCCACAGAAATGGTGTATCTTTTCTCTTGGCTAACTTGCGAGCAGCATTCCTCTTGGAGATACGCCGCAGCATCAGCGCAGTTAGCCATGGCACTTGCTTCTTCTTCCCACTCATTGATCTTTGTGGTATATGCCTCTTTAAAGTTGATAGGAACAAGTGTTGAAACTCATTCCAAGCTCCATCAATATCCGAGAAGGTGAGTTCATCCACAACAGGAAGGGCAGTACTTAGATCATCATTGATGGCCTCAAAGTCTGCCCTCTTGTGCAACCAAACTCTCCTGGTTGTGACAGGTGGTGAACGAGGTATCTCGAAGGAGAAGTTGACCAACACGGAGTTGTGATCTGAACCCTGCAGAGGTGGATGCACCTTACAGGAATCTACCATTGATGGTTCAGAGACATAGACATGATCCAACAAGGTTGAAGTGTTGGCATTCATTCTAGTGGCGGAGGCCACAACCTGAGATAACCCAAATGCAGACATAACACCCACTAAGTCCACACAGGCTGCTTTGGAAGATTGTAGGAAATCGATGTTGAAGTCACCCAGGATTATCACTTTCTTGTAATTGGCAAGATCAAGGTTGTGCAAGGCAGACTGAAGCTGGTTGAGGTAAGAGGTTACTCCTGGAGGCCTATAGTAAACAACCATCAACAGCAAACCTTGCGAGGTTCTAACTGTAGCAGAGAGGAGTTCAGAAGACTGATCCATGGATTGTGACACAACCGGAAGGGAGTCGTGGATGAACAGACACACACCGCCACCACGTCCAACCCTGTCCCTACGCAATAAGGTATAGGAAGAGATGGAAACTTCACAAGGGTGTGTGCCTAAATCAAACCATGTCTCTGTGAAGGCTAGGATGTCAAACCTACCCAAGGCCACAGCAGCTCTAACATCATCCATCTTAGGTAGCAGACTGCGACTATTGCAATAGTAGAGACGAAGGCCGGATGGAGATGAAGCAGTAGTGACTCCAGGAGCACTCTCAACACTAGAGTCACTTCTTGATGCAATAGAGATGGTTCAGCAGTTCGCAAATGGGAGGGAAGAGCAGTAGCAAGATGGACAAATCCAAGAATCATCACTATGGAGTAATCGCTGGGTGAGATGTTGAGGCATTTGGTGTGAAGCCACTCCTGACATGCATCACACTGAACAGCTTGCTGATTCCAACGAACCTGCTTGCCACAGTCTCCACAAGGGTACTTCATCCCAATAAGAGCACACCAAACTCCCAGAAGCACTCCCAGAAGCCCAGCAAAACACCTTATAACTGTAAAGCGAAACTCTCCTCGAGGTTGAGATGGCAAACTAGGTGGCAGAACTGACCAAAAAGGAGAGCAGGAACTTCAGCTAGCAACTTCAAACAGTTCGGTAAAGGGCTTTTCTGAGGTAGGAAAGTAATTATGTATTTGTATGCTGAGGTAGGAAAGTAATTATGTATTTGTATGCTAAAATTAATGGTCAACTACTATACATGGAATCCACTTTTGTCATCATGAAGTATGGAAGTAAAGCTTCTTCAGGTAAAACACATCTTATAACATTATAGTAATTTATGTAACCTACTAGGTAAGCTCATTCGCCACTTGTACTCAAGCACACTACTAGTTTATATATTATATATAATATATTATATATATACATATGTTTGGACATACATATGTCAATTGTATACCTTGACCTTCACACTTTTGTGTTCACTTGCTGGTCCCTGTCCAAAACATTGCTAAACAGAACTTTTGTTAATGATCTTTACCCATTTCTAATATGATCTGACTGTTGTGAAATGCATTTTTATCTTACAAACATACTGGAGTTCTTTTTTTTTTTTAATCACTGTAGCTTTTATGCTAGTGTTTGTTATAGCTGTCCTTACTTAAAATTTCATTAACCAATATGTCAAGTCACCGAGAGAATACAATGTAGGTCCGTGTTATAGTATAAGTGTGAGTGAGAATATGTCTACTGCTTAGCTAAGAATGTTGTGAAGCAAACAATCTATATAATAATACACTTGTGTGTCAGTAACAATGATGACCGACGACAAAGGTGAACAATGGTGTGTGTGTTCATGAATAATTCATGAACTTTGTGTGGTTTGGTAAAGCATCGTCACCTCATGTAGGTAAAGTATCATCACATTCAGCAGAAAGTGCCAGTTAATTCTAAAAAGTGTGTGCAATAGACGATGGAAGGCAACGTCGGTTTCAAAAAGGAATGCGAAAGTAGTACGAGAGAGAAGGTAAAAAGCGATTAATCGCAACTAAAAAGCAGATGGAATTGGCGCGGTAAGGCGGCGTAGGTTTCAAATGGAAGGGAAGAGAAGGCAAAAAGGCGAGCAATTAATTTTAGCTAAAAGCTGGTGGAATCGACAAGTAAAAGCGGGGGTTAGTTTCCAAGGAAGGCGAAAGTACGAAATAGAAGGCAAAAATTTCTCAGAGTATGACAGAAATGCAGAGACAAAGGAAAAGGGGACTTCAAGACTCAAGAAGAAGAGATGAAGAAAGGAGAAGTGGTGCATAAGAAAAGCTCAGATAGTTTAGAAAAAATAGCAGGAGAGAAAAACTTATGTAACCTTAACCAATGGTAGGGAATGAGAACTGAGCAAGATAACATGACTCAGGGTTTGATACAGGATTTTTTGCTAGGGGGGGGGAAAGTCAAATAGCGACCTTATAGTTATATTTTTTTTTTGTCCATGCAATACTAATAAGGTAAGGAAATTAAACTTATTGTATTATATTTATGTATTGATCAATTGATTACCTCTAATAAACAGCTTTGTTCATTTTGAAAGCTGAATAGCTCTGATATTAATTAAGCACAGACTCCTAATAGGTTATCCTTCTAGTTTGAATGGAGTAGGTGTATCATTTTATGGATCACCAGTTCCAGTTTGAAAATTGCTTTTAGCACTGGTCATTGTGAAGCAGCTGCCTGGTTGGTAAGGGTATATTTGTTGCTTTGGCAGACTGTAGAGGTTGCTGAGTAGTAGCTAATGGATATCAGAAAGTATTTTAGGAAAAAGAGACCTTGTGGCTCCAAAGGAAGTGAATCCGAACCTAAAAAAGGCAAATGTGATAGATGAATCGGTGGAACACAAGGAACAGATTTGAGCAGTGCAGCAGAGAGAGAGTGAGGAGGTGAGGGAGAGAGAAGAGGTGAGAAAAGAAGGGCAGCAGAGGAAAGAAGTACAGCAGAGGGAAGAAGTGCAGCAGAGGGAAGAAGTGCAGCAGAGGGAAGGAGTGCAGCAGAGGGAAGGAGTGCAGCAGAGGGGAAGGAGTGCAGCAGAGGGAAGAAGTGCAGTAGAGGGAAGAAGTGCAGCAGAGGGAAGGAGTGCAGCAGAGGGAAGAAGGGCAGCAGAGGGAAGAAGTGCAGCAGAGGGAAGAAGTGCAGCAGAGGAAAGAAGTGCAGCAGAGGGAAGAAGCACAACAAGGAGAACAGTTCACAAGCCGTAATATAAAAATGAACATTGGCGGAGGCAATCCCAAACTAAGCTCCAACCTAAAGCATTCAAAGGCTAGCCTGAAGAAATTGTACAAATCTAAGCTTACCTACAAGAAAAGTTTTAAATCCCCTGAATATTATAGCTATAGCTTCGATTATTGCTAACATACACTATTTCACCGATTCATTCCACAAGTTTTTTTAACCATTAATCGTGGAATTTGAAGTGCGACAGACAATTGAGAGAAATCGACAATTGATAAGGATGTAAAAATGCTCATAATGTGTCTTTGTGTCCACAGCATTCTACAGCCTCTGTGGAGTCAGGGAAGCCACCAGTCACGGTAGCAGAAATTTCTTGACTGTCATAAGTTTATATATGCTTATTAAATAGTATCATTGGTTGTAAGCTTATTGTAAGTTAATAAATAGAATGCAAAAAAAAAATACCATAAAAAAATTAGTTTCCACATGTAAGTACAGTTTTTTTCAGGTAGGCACTGAAATCTCCATACAGCCTGTGTTGTGAGTTTATGTTTCCTAATAGCCTAGAGCCCTTAACTGTTCAATACTACTGTACCTGAGGTAATCTCAATATCCTATACTTGCATCAAATTCAGTTAATATCTGTGAAGGAGCACATCAAGTTTGGGCTCCTCCATTTTCTGGTAGTGAAATAGGTGTCAAGATTGTTCAGCAACCATGTGGTAAAAGGTGAATATTTTCTGAACTCACAGAGAATCCAAATAAATTTTTTTTTTTAATTGACTTTACTAAAAGAATGATATTCAACCATTCTGACAGTAAAATGTGAAAAATTCTGCCAATGCTTCAATCGTTCATCATTTTTTCTCTATTTTTATGTCATCCTTTCACCAAGTAATCAACCATCTGAGTTTGTCATGCACCCTAAACCACGTTATGTAAAGCAAAATTAAAATTTTATTCTTTTGCATTTGGTTAATAAATTGAACTGTTTTCGATGTATACAAACGCTACATTGTGCTAAATTTTCCTGTACATGGTCACATTAAAGGGCTATGTTTGTGATTGTGCTTGTAGTAATGGGGTGTTAAACGTATTTACTGCACTTATAAATCTTTACTTTGTAATAGTTGCATTTATTACAGAAACCATACACAAATTTATTGAATTTGAAATCATTTATGCTTTCTATTTAGGAAATTACAGTTTATCTCACAGTATATTTTCATAGTGGATTTTCAACTGTTGACTTTTCCTCAGTCTAGATCAATATGAACAAATGGTGGGGGTGTCTTATTAATACTTGGTTGACCTTTACACATATTTGTGTGTATGTGTGTGTGTTGTAGGGGGGGGGGGGGGGGGAAGGGGGTCAGAAGAGGAATTTCACGATGTATGTATGAGGTTGGATTAAGACAACCCTCGAGTGAAGGAGTTCTTTGTAATAGTTGCATGCCATACACAAATTGATTGAATTTGAAATCATTTATGTTTTCTATTTAGGGAATTACTCACCTTTCTTGATTAAATGCATCGAAGTTTCATCGGTACATAATGTGTTAACGATCTCTGCAGAAGTTTTTAAAAGAGATTTCTCATAAGAGCCATATAGCTCCGTTTGACCACCCATTTCCAACAGTATTTTTGCAATTTCGAAATGCTTATTCTGAATGGCATACATGAGGTCACTGCCTTCATTCTGCAAATTCAACCGAGCTCCACCATCTAGCAACATTTGAACCACCTCACAATGATTATTCTTACTTGCCATTAGTAAAGCTGAATTTCCATCATCACTCTGCAGATCTAAAGCTGCCTCACTCTCAACTAAAATTCTAACTACTTCAGCATGGCCATTGCAACTGGCAAGCATCAAAGCAGTCAACTCCTTATCCTGCCGTAAATTTAAGAAGACACCGTTATTGACTAATATCCAAACAACATCAACATGCCCATTTTCACTAGCAAACATTAAAGCAGAACTTCCATACTTATTCTGAAGATTTACCTCAGCATTGCTCATAATAAGGATTTTAACAATTTCACTACGGCCTGTGTGACTGGCTAACATCAGGGCAGAATTCCCACATTCATCCATTAAATTTAATTGAGCTCCATTCTTTAACAATATTTCAACTATGTCAGCATGACCATTTGCACTGGCAAACATAAGTGCAGACCACCCATTTTTGTGTTGCGAATTCACCTGAGTACCTTTATTCAGTAGGATTTTAACCACTTCAAACCTACCATGCATACAAGCTACCATTAGAGCAGAAAAAGTATTTTCATCTTGTAGATCTAACTTTGCCTCATACTCTAACAGAATCTCAACTACATTAGTATGGCCATTTTGACAAGCAAATGCTAGAGCAGACATCCCATTTTCCTGCTGCATATTTACCTGAGCTTCATTTTTTAGTAGGATTAGACCCACTTCGGCATGGCCTTGCTGACTGGCAAACATTAGTGCAGACCACCCATTATTCTGCTGCAAATTTACCTGAGCTCCTTCATCTAGCAGGATCTTAGCCACATCAAAACGACCATTTTCACTTGCCATCATTAGAGCAGAAGCCCTATTTTCATCTAGCAAATCTAAATTGGCCTCATGCTCTGACAGGATCTGAACAACATTAGCATGACCATTTTGACTGGCCAACATGAGAGCAGACATCATATTGTTCTGCTGCAAATTTACCTTAGCACCTTTATCTAGCAGGATCTTAGCCACATCAAAATGACCATTTTGAGAAGCCACCATAAGAGCAGAAGAGTTACCTTTACACTGCAGATCTAATTCAGCCTCATACTCTATCAGTATGTTAACTACCTCGGTATGACCATTGCGACTGGCAAACATTAGAGCACACATTCTATTTTCTTCTGTCAAATTTACCTTAGCTCCTTTAGCTAACAGGATCTTAGCCACATCAAAATGACCATTTTCACTTGCCATCATTAGAGCGGAAGCCATACTCTCATTTTGCAATTCTAAATTAGCCTCATGCTCTGACAGGATCTGAACAACATTAGCATGACCATTTTGACTGGCCAACATGAGAGCAGACATTCTATTGTTCTGCTGCAAATTTACATGAGCTCCTTTATCCAAAAGGATCCTAACCACATCAAAATGACCATTTTCACTTGCCATCATCAGAGCAGAAGCCATACTCTCATTTTGCAAATCCAAGTTGGCCTCATGCTCTGACAAAATCTGAACAACATTAGCATGACCATTTAGACTGGCCAACATGAGAGCAGACATTCTATTGTTCTGCTGCAAATTTACATGAGCTCCTTTATCTAGCAGGATCTTAGCCACATCAAAATGACCATTTTCACTTGCCATCATTAGAGCAGAAGCCATACTTTCATTTTGCAATTCTAAATTAGCCTCATGCTCTGACAGGATCTGAACAACATTAGCATGACCATTTTGACTGGCCAACATGAGAGCAGACATCATATTGCTCTGCTGCAAATTTATCTTAGCACCTTTATCTAGCAGGATCTTAGCCACATCAAAATGACCATTTTGAGAAGCCACCATAAGAGCAGAAGAGTTACCTTTACACTTCAGATCTAATTCAGCCTCATACTCTATCAGTATGTTAACTACCTCGGTATGACCATTGCGACTGGCAAACATTAGAGCACACATTCCATTTTCTTCTGTCAAATTTACCTTAGCTCCTTTAGCTAACAGGATCTTAGCCACATTAAAATGACCTTCTTGACAAGCAAACATTAGACCAGAATAACCTTCTGAATTTTGGAAATTCACTTGAGCACCACACTGAAGCAAAGTTGTAACTACTTTATCATTACATTCACAAACAGCTAACATAAGAGCAGTATTTCCTTCCGAGTTCTGTAAATCTATCAAACTTGCATACCCTACAAGTAAAAGTGGCACTGTATTACAATTATTCAAACATGCATACATTAAAGCTGAATTCCCATAAATATCCTGCAAATTAACTTTAGCCCCATTCTGAAGGAGTATTTCAATAATGCTAGTACTATTTTTCTGACAGGCTATTGTGAGGGGAGTGGACTTATTTTTATCCTGCAGATTTACCTGACTCCCATATTTCAAAAGTAATTGCACTATTTCTGAAGAACCTGCAATTACAGCCACAAAAAGCGCAGTACGCCGATGATTGGTCTGCATATCTACCTGCTTTGCATCCTGTTTAATAAATTGAACCCCTTCAGCCAAACCTTTCATACTTTCTAATACATCATAACCTAGGTCATGCCTTTGACAATTTAAGACACTTTCACTCTCTAGTAATTTCTGTACGACTTCAGTATGAGAACTATTACATGCTGCCATTATAGCCGACCATCCAGATTTTGTCTGTACGTTAATATAAGCTTCATTCTGTAGCAGAAAATTAACCATATTGGTGTGGCCACTTTCGCTAGCTGCCATTAAGGCAGTATACCCTTCAATGCTTTGTAAATTTACTTGACTTCCAGCCTCAATAAGTATCTGTACTACTTCAATGTGACCATTTTGACTTGCCAACATGAGAGCCGACCACCCTTCTTTTTCATACAAATTTATCTGGCCTCCATTGGCTAGCAGTATCTTTACTACTTCAACCTGACCATGCTGACAAGCTATCATTAATGCAGACAACCCATCATTCATCTGCATATTTACATCACACTCACTTTCAAGCAGAATTTTGACTATTTCAGCATGGCCTATAGCACTTGCAAACATTAAAGCAGACGTGCCTTCTTTCTGTTGCAAATTCACATTGCCCCCATACTTTAATAGTATTTTCACTATATCCATGTGGCCAGAAATAGTGGCTAACATAAGGGAATTATATTGTTCATTTTGCAAATTTACATTTGCTTCGTTATCCAAAAGCATTTGAACTGCTTCAGCATGACCATTTTTACTTGCAATCATTAACGGACATTGTCCATCTTCATTTTGCAAATTTACTAGGGCACCCTTCATAAGCAACAATTTCATTATTTCAGTGTGACCTATTTCACTAGCTGAAAAGAGTGCAAAGCATTTTTTTAGGGTTTGTAGATTAACTTGAGCCCTATAGTCCAATAGTAATTGAACTATGTCTGTATTATAATTGCCACAGGCTACTATTAAAGAACTAGTGCCCTCTTTCCCTAGCAGATCCACTTGAGCCCCATGCTGTAGTAACATTTTAACCCCATGATATTGGCCATTTGAGCATGCTAATATTAAAGCAGAACTTTTATCTTTACTTTGCATATCTATTATAGCTCCAAATTCTAATAGTATTTGCATTACCTCACAATGACCATTTTGACTAGCCAGCATCAAAGATGATATGCCTTCATCTGATTGATAATTCACTCTACTCCCATACTTTAGCAATATCTTAGCAACAGCACCATGACCATTGCAACTTGCAAGCATTAAAGCAGAAAAACCCCTCTCCTCCTGCAAATCCACCATACCACCACTCCTCAGTAATAGCTCGACTATTTCAGCATGGCCATTCTGACTTGCTAGCATAAGAGCTGACAATCCGTCTTGGTTTTGTAAATCTGCTTGAGCTCCATACTCTAACAGTAATTTAACAATACTAGAAAAGCCATTCTGACAAGCTAACATAAGAGCTGTCCACCCATGTTTACCTTGGAGATTTACCAAAGCCCCATTCTTTAGCAGTATGGTGCCAATTTTTAAATGCCCTAAACTGCAAACTTTATGGAGTAGATGCTTGTTGTTAGCAATGGATGGCAAGTTTAAAGTAGCATTTTGTAAAGCTTTTTTCACTAACTTGTAATCTCCACTCTCACATCCTTGTTCCAAGATTTGTATTACCTCTCTTGGGGTATTTAACTCTTCATTAGAATGTATCTCCATTTCTCCAACTATATATAACATTATTATACTTAGGTAAACACTTCAAACTAGTAAGAGTTTCTACTTACCTGCATCAGGTTCCATACCTCAGTCTCCCTAGAGAATTAGCTTTTCAAGCACAGGAACAACATCCAATACTGGGCGGATCCCAAGCTTCGTTCACCACCACACACACCAAACCTAAGTAAGTTCCACCCCTTTTCAGTGGCTGCTCTTCACCCGCCCCCTGACCTCTTACAGTGACGTAGAAGGATGCTCGCACATAGCAACGCTCGCGCGAAGGCTTGAGCTATTAACGGCAGGTAAAGGGGAAGAAAGTATGCAGGAGCCCACACCCGCGCGGGCGGGCGGGTAAACTGGCGCATGTCAAGGTAAACATGCAACAGGGAAAAAGGCGGACAAATCTCCAGCCAATAAAAGGATAAGAAAGCGGCGAAGGGCCTGGCCAGGGCAGCCGGGGAGTCTGGCGGCAAGGAGAAACTCCCACCCACCTCTACCCAATTCTATAGAGGGTTAGGGGATTAATAAATCCATTCCGACATTCCCATCGAGGGGAGGGATGTCGTGACTGGTTTTCAGTCGTGCGGCTTGGGACGAAGCTGCAAAGCAGCACGAGTGGCACCACCAAAGCGAGTAAGTAAGTCAATCATGAACCAAAAGCAGAAAGAGCTTAAGCAAGTGAATAAGTGTCTCAGGCAACGGCTGGCTTGGTGCAATCGGACAGGACAAAAATATGACCCCACATCAGAACAGTATGCCATACTTCCCAGAGTAATTGCTGACGTAAATGGACATCCGGTTAAAGGATCAAAAGCAGTCTGGAAAGACCAGTTGAAGAAAAGGTATGCAGGGCCTACAGCACGAGTGGTAACAGACACACTCCCTACCGATTGGAAGGCTGATACAGTCATACTAGATGCCATGTTTTTTCTTAACTGCAAGCCTCTAAGAAATACTCATACTATATGTGATTTCTCTAAGTTTTTATTTGATAGATTCCTACTACCACACTATCAGGCAAAAGTGAATGAAGTACATATGCTATTTGATGCTCC
>WLWI01004950.1_pt1 | contig 11170 bp, 8 predicted proteins | sample 6701501 | NCBI WGS metagenome assembly WLWI01 (sample SAMN12718690, study PRJNA515312) | sponge metagenome | isolation source: marine sponge | host: Mycale hentscheli | place: New Zealand: South Island, Marlborough, Capsize Point | collected 2014-11-01
GCGTTGAAGTTTATCTGAACCAAATTTGGTGGCCTTCGGCCACCCGGGGTGTGAGATATGGCGGCCAATGTGTTGTATTAGGTCAATGGGACGGCCGCGTCATTCCTACGTAGGGAGTGCTAGCGCATTCCCTGATATATTTATTTATTTATTTGTTTGTTTGATTGTTTTTGTCTGTTATTTGTTTGTATTTTTTTTTGTTATGTTCAGGGCAATATTTTCCTATCATCTGTGTACATAGTTATAATGTTGGGTTATTGCATCCCCCTAGGATACACCAGTGTTAATCACATGACGACAAACTCATTTCTACTGTATTCGCACATGAGCAGTACACAATAAATTTATTATTCATTGTATATAGCAAATGTTGGGACTTGTGAACAATTAATCAATTACTCTTATCTTATCATTTTCTATTACTGTATTTACTTACTCTTTCTCTTATCATTTGTAATACAATTCTCGTTTGGTACAATGTTATCATTTTCATGACCTACTTGTTCAATTTTGTCTTTCGTATTATTAGATTGAAAAAAACATGGAACTTTTTTAGTGTGTGTGTGTGTGATTGAGAGTGTGGGAAATCCACTCGAATCAGAGAGACAGCCCAACAGCAAAATATCGTTAGTCATACTGGCCATAACACATTCACGCCTGTGGCACTTACATTAACACTAAGCCAATAGACTCATGATATTTCCTGTATCAAATGAATTATTATGTATATTATATGTACCTTATGCACCAGGCACTACTATAATAGCTGCATAGGTATATGTTATTGTCCTTGTAATTTGAGTAACTTACCAATCAGTAATTTGTATGAAAGTAAGTACTCCCTCAACATAGTATCCAATTGAGAATTTTGACTGAAGAAAAAAACCTTGGTATTGTTGTCCTCTTCAGTCAATTTATTCCAGCATACATGAGTAGGATTTATGTTCATGTTGAGTAAGGCGATATTACAAAACATGCATGTTTCTTCATGCAGATTACACACACAGTCTTTAGCATCAGAATTAGTTGAGTTTCTGAAGACCACATGCGATGCATCAACTGTATTTTCCAGACAAAAATATGATCCCAATTTTCCAACTCTTTCACTGGTATTTACTGCAGAGAAATTGAATCAAAAATAGTTAATTAACTGTGAGGGGCTCTGCGAAAACCAGGTGTTTCCCTAAAAATTCAAAATTGAGATTTGGGCATTTTCAGAAAAATCATACCTTCTGCTTTAAAATAAGCTATTTGCCGCTGGCGTGCACTTGAGCGTTTTAAACTTACACGCGTTTGAAGTCGGTAACTTCAAAATGTTTATTGTTCGTAAAACTCCAATTGGAAATTCGCGGAGAATGGCTAACTTTAGAGTTCCCATTTTGGACATGCTCACTTGCCAAGAAAACGATCACTTTAGAAAAAGAAACTTGGCAGAGAGCTAGACAAAGATTAGAAGTTTATAATTATGGAAAAATATAAAATTAAAAAATAATTCACTTTTTTCATACTTTTAGCCGTAATGTACAATTGCGTTTTTAGGGAAATGTCTGGTTTTCGCAGAGCAGCTCACAACTAACAAATTTCCAGCAGTGATACCTGTAGTGGCCTAATTAACTAAATGAGTGAAAAGATTGACATTTTGGGAACATTATATGCTAATTGTTGAGTTTGAATAGGTGTATAACTAATGAATGTAGTTAGTATGAATATTATAGTGACACAAGTACTTATTGACTTTAAGTAAGAGCTTGTATGACATACAATATGAGGTCAGGTTTTGTAGAGCCTTAACAAAAACTAAACTATTGATTCAATACTACACATGTAAGTATTGTAATGTATTTTTTTAACAAGTGAAATGCTATTTCATCTGTTATTCTAAGATACAGGCAATTGTAAGTTATGGGAACCCCCCCCAAAACCAAGGCACCTGGATAAGAGAGGTTCTACTGTACTTGCCTGAAAGCTGAAAATAGATACATTCACTACCATATTGCATTCAAGCATAATTTACCTTCTCTGGCAACTTGTATGATAGGTTCCACCATAAATATTTCATCTCTGACATCCACACTAATTCCATTTGAATCAAAATCAAAACGACTTCTATCAAGAGTTACTGATGTTATATTAACACCTCCTACAAATTCTTCTCTCTTACTTTTTATTACGTATGTAAATATAGCATAACTTATATCATCAGGACACTCAGAACAATGCCATCCAATTGTTATGTCCTCTACGCCAAAAAAGAAGTCTTGGTGCACAAAGAATAAATCAGCAACTATAAAAGTGTAGACACAAAAATTTTAAACTTGATTATGTTAAGAAGTAGGTTGGTGTAAGAATCTGGTTGTGACCCTTCACCAAGAACATTTTGATTCATTGGAAAATCAGATTCCTGGAATATGTGAAATTTGGGCTGTAGAAGTAGTAACTATTGAGTAACTATAGTGGCTTAGTTTATATCATAATAACAAAAATGTACTACTCATAAAGCTTTCAGAGTGAAAAAGTGCAAATGCAAATGGCCTAGACTGTTCAGCAAAATGCATGCATTACAATGCATCATTTACAGTTTCTGGCAATACAGTCTGTTTTGGGTATAAGCCAAGATTTATGATCTACAGTGAATTATATTGAAGTAATATAAACGCATCATAATTGATGGGAATAGCTATCACCATAAAATAAAGAATGGCAAACTTTGCTAGGTTATTGTATATAATGTTACTGAAGAAATTATAAAGAGCACTCGTATTATTATTTTTTGTGAAAGATTTTTCTTAATCTTTCCAAATGCAATGGACAGTTTTAATAAAAAGGAAGCTATTTAAGGAATAAATATCAGACCATGCATTTTTATAACTAGTCCAAAAAGTAAATCAACATAATTAACATAATAATATTATTGATTGTAAGCATTAATCGATTATTTTTTATGGAATAACAAAAACATAAAAATACTCATACTAAATACTCTACTAAAGCTGAAAAGACAATGAAATTTTTATATTTTTTACAGATTAGACAGCTTCATTAACAAAGTCACAAGATTCATTATATCAAAATCATATTATTTGGCCTATTGGATGACTTACCGACAATCACCTTATGTGAAGCCAAATATGTCCTAAAACTAGACTGTAACTGATCACTTTGATTGAAAAAGAAGACATTGGTGTCATTATCTGCTCCTGTCAATTTATTCCAACACACGTGAGTGCAGTTCGACTTCATGTTCAGGTGAGAGAGATCACAATCAGAACACATCTCTTCACACAAGTTACACACACAATCTTTGACACTCATTGAGTTACTAAATGCCACCATAGATGCATCAACATCATTTTCCACACAATACTCTGATCCAAAGTCAACAATTGTATCATTCGTAAATGCTGTAAAGGAATAAATCACTTATGAAACAAAGGAAGCATTTTATTCAGATAAAGATAATTCCCACATCTGTCTTGTTAGAAGAATAGGTTATTGCAATCACTACACAACACAGTTTATGAATATCATGTTTCCTAAGATGGTAGCTAAGTGCAGTAACTTAAACTGAGAACTAGTGGGGACCTCTGCTATACAGTAAGCCAGTTATTAATTTTAATAGCTCAATAGTGGAAAATCAATGTGCAACACTCTAAATAAAAGTTTAAAGAACTTAAGATAAATATAGTTCTTGTGAATAACCACAAGAATGTGATAAGTTAGAAATGGTTTATTCAAGTGGCACTCAGTTGCCCTTTACTATAATAATATTGTAAATAAACTAGCAAGTTCCCCGCCACACTGTGGCGCTAAATGCACCAACTTAAACAAGTTAGTATTGGAGAAGCATAGGATTTTTCATCCATTGTTATTATCCTGTAGCACTTGGTTTAGTTACATCAGTCCACTTATTTTCTCACTTGTTGTTTTTCGTGACCAATATGTATACACACACCTGTCAATGTCGATATACAAATGACCTCTTACCAACCTGCCTCAGCTTCATTCACACATACACATCACGATTGTCGTTTACTAACGATGCTTTACAGACCAGTATTGACAATGTTTTACTTAACCGACTCAGCTCATGAATTATTCGTAAATAAGCACACCATCGTTGTTCAGGACTCAACCTGAACAATAAACAATTACTCTTCAACTTGAACTGTCACCAATAACACCCAATGCGCACACACGAATATACCATTACGTAGCCTTTCACATAATGATATTCATATGTCCTACCCACAGGTTCTGTCTCATTGTGCGTACTTATTTATCCCTTGTAATCATTAGTTTAAAAGTGTGATATATGACCCTAACCAATTATTGCAATAGGAGTACTCGCTTTTGGCGATATTGGCATGGTTGCAATTGCTAGCGTGACAGCGGCTGTGCCATATCTATAGCTAGAATCAGGGGGGAGTAGTATATCTCTGGTCCTTCGAACATCCACCAGTTTAAGTTTCACTACTGAGGCCTCAACAATCGTCATCAGCATATTATTATTATATCAAATTATTTCTTGCTCAAATTCAAGAATTGCCTGCTTTTTGGGCAACATGTAACATTTGTTACAATTGAGCAAACAGGAAAAAACAATAATGCATAGCATGAGCATGTGGGTAGAATGAAATGAATATAGTGTGAATACTATTGTAATGGCAACTTTTTGTAATTGCTATCCAAGGTAATGTGAAATAGTATAAACTAGACCCATGTCAGAGAATCCTTGACATACCTGGCCACAAAATGATTTCATTGATACAATCTAGCACATCATTTGTATATTTTAGTAAAAATACCAATAACTAAATTGTTTGTCAATGGTATGAGTTCTCACGGTTGTGAGGTACACAGCAATTACTTACTACAAATATTTTGACAAAAGATACACTAATATGACAATTCCTTTCATTTAAATAGGCAAACATACAGGACTCATTGTTATCAGGAAACATAACTCAACTTATACACTCCAAAAGATTTCAACACACTTGATGAAAAGAAATTACCTTCATTGCCATCAAGAGTGATCACTTCTAGCATTAATTTCTCCCCTCTCACTTCAACACTAATTCCAACTTCACCATCATCAATTAGTTTTGTAGGAATAGTTATTAATGTTTCCATCGTATAATTTAAACGATTTCTTGTATTATTGTTTTTCTGTACTTCAAAAATATCATAAATTGTATTACTAGGACATTCAGGACAATACCATCCAATTGTTGTGCTCTCTTTGCCAAAATAGAAGTCTCGATGCATGTAGAATATGTCCACTATAACATTAGATATTTAACACAAGTAAATAAATAACCACATAAACAAGTTAATATAGCTGCTAACAGACACATCAAAAATAAAACTAAATAAACAATTTCTTAAACTCGAGGAGTCAAATGAATGCTATTTTGATACTCTGGCATCTACTAAGCACTCAATGCAAATTGTGTCAATTTGATGGCATTTACAATAATGTGGTATTTAGGCTAAATTGTAGACCATCTACCTGATTTAGCAAGTGGTGTACACAAGTACAACTATAGCTACAGAATATGAATGGCTTTAGAGTTTTCTCAATACTCATTAAAAATGGCTGGAAGAGCTGCAGGAAGACCCATTCATAAATAGCTATAGAAGAACATCATATAATTGTAAACACACCTACTTCATTCATGAGCTTATGGTATTCAAACATTCATCCATTTGACCTTTTTATAGGTAAAATACATATAAATACAAAGTAAACCTTCATTTGGTCTTATAAAAAAAACTTCAAATTATACTAAATTGCATATTTTAGGTTATTAGCTATACCAACACAATGTGAAATTAGTTACTATAGCTAATGTAAATAACTTACCAACAATTAATTTTTGTGAAGTGAAGTATTTTCTCACATGTGTTTGATTGACAAAGAAAACATTAGTATTATTATTGTATTCAGTCAATTCCTTCCAGCACACATGTGTCACATTATATTCGATATTATGCGAATTGAAATTACACCCCCCACATGTCATAGCTGTTAGGGTGCACACACAGTCTGTAGAATTGTGGCTCGCTGTGTAACCAATCACAACCCTACTTGCATATTCATAATTTTCTAAACAACATTCTGTTCCCAATCTAACCAAAATTTCCGTTGTATACACTATAAAAAAAAACAACTAGAATAAATGAAAGGATTATATACACTATAAAAAGCAACTCTCTCACCTACAGAGACAATACAATGCTACAATAACATGTTACACATTTTAGTTCCAATAGTAATTAGCTGAAAAAAATATGAATTAGAAGATATTATGCAAATACAGAATAATCAGTTGCAATTAGCTAACGTCTCTGCTTGAATGCATCACTTTTTTTTTCAACATTGCTAATACATTCTGAAAGTATAAAAATCTATTAATTGTAAACATAAAGCTTGCTTATAAATCAATTTGATGTTGCAGCCATGATGAAATAATACCAGCATGAAAGCGTGATATGTAAGTCTCTATTTAATTATTCAGATTTCATGGCTTATCAAGTGGCAACTATTTAATCTAGCTAATAGCATCATGCTCGCAGACCTTTTACCCAACTGCTACTTTGGAAAAGTTAAAATATATAGCTAGTAATTCGTCTTGTAACATTAATTTAAAAAAGTTTAGAATAACACTCATAAACTGCAACATATTTTTCTGGACAAAGAAAAAAAATGTTGTTGGTTTTGTATATTTTTTTTTGTTTGTCTGTTGGCTTTGAGAAATATGATCGGTAGATAGCTACTCTTTATGTCTCTGATTTACAAAAAAATTAATAAATTGACTCCAGTAGGCTCTCCCAATAGCTACTGCTTTACGATTGTTGCATAATGAAAGCTTTTGGATATATAGCATATACAGCAACCATTCTTCAAAAAAGCTAGTTCCCAATGAGGTACTGACATTTAACAATCTAGCTACACCAAAATTGTCAGAAATATCTATTTTCATATGGCTATAATTGTATTTCCTGTTTTCTTCTCTGTTGACACATTTATTGTAATACAGCATCGTGTTAGCTACCATTATTCAGGTGCTGCAAATACATTATTACCATTTTTGAACTTTTAATTGGTACAAAGGCCACTGTATGGTATTGGGCATATGTTTGCAGTTAAGACTGTCAGTTAGGGAGAAATTTATTACTTGACCTCCTTAATTAAATCAATTAGTCTAAAATTTTACATATTTTTTACTCTATCTTCATAAAACCATTTTTAAATTTGTTATCTAATATTACAAACAGAAAGGAATACCTTAATGACATAATATGTAATATTTATGTATACCACCATGAAGACCTGAAAAGGAGAACCCTCAGAACATTCTGACTATTGAGACTTATGTGAAGGTACATCTTAAAATAATCATCTATATCATGTTCATTGTATAGTATTTCACCATGTACATAAGTTTTGTAAGGGCTGAGCCCAACTTCGTAAAAAATGCTGTACCATCAGTCATTTTTCAGAGTTGGATGAGTAATTTTTAGTGTGTGTGTGTGTGTGTGTCTTGTCTTTGATAACTATTATACAAATCTTTTGAGGCAAAAGCGCAAGCTGCAAGCCATCAACCCTCTGGAGGCAGCAAATACCACCTCTGGGATTAAGTTGGGGAAGCCTACGTGTCCGCACTCCTTGCCCTCATCAACACACCACCACAATTTATTTATTGGAAAAGTACAAAAATTATATAGATTATATCAGTTTATGTCGTATTACATGTCCTGATAATAATCACTATTATAATATTATTTGTTTTATATGGTTTTGCAGTCTATATTTTAACACACATTTTTTACCGTCATCTAGACTCACCCCATCACCACAATTTAGTCTTATTGTTGCAATATTTACCAAAAGCAAAAAGCAATAAATAGTCTCTATCACCAGTAATAACACTGAAAACCTCAGCTGACATAAGCAGTCTCTTAGTCAAGTTTCAAAAAATGGGGGGGTGGGGAGGAATTCCTATCTCATTATACATTAGCCACCAAACGTATTGCCGTCTCATAATTAAAAATCAACATAATTAATTCTTACCTCCATTGCCAACTTGTATAAGTGATTCAAATGTATATGTATAGGTACCATTATGAGCTCCAACACCTACTGCACTACTGCCATCTTTAAAGACTGTTCGTGAAAATACTGCTGATGTTCCTGTGATAATTTGCAACGGTGTCTTTCTGGTGTCCTCTATTATGAACAACTCGTATGTTGTGTCATTAGGACAAACGGAACATTGCCATCCAATTTTTATGTTCTGTATACCAAAAAAGAAGTCTTGGTGCACAAGAAGAATGTCAGCCGTGAGTTTACCTGCAAGATCAAAGATTTCAACAGCAGAATTTGTTACAGCACTATTTACAAATCAAAATTTGTATTACTGGCACAAGAAACTCTTTCTTAAAAAACAACAATAAGTAACAGCTTGCATTATATGCACAAAAATACTTGAGCTTTAGCCTTTTTTTTTATTAGAATCTAATCCGATATCTAGTTAGTTCTTTTATACACAAGATTCCCAGAGACATGTTCAGCTATATATAGTGGCAATACAAAAAAAAAGGTAAGGAGGATTGTACAATTATGCTCTTTTCAAAAATACCCTTTAACAGCATAAATTTTCTACTATTATATTAGTCTCATGAGCTTTTAGAGGAGGTGACTAAATATGTAGTTGAGTGAATGGCCAAGAAACTGGCTGGCTTATTTAATGTTTTCATACCTATTGGATTATCTTTGTACCCTCCAAATTCATTATCTTTTGAACCTTTGTAACCGTCTAATTCACAGTTGCCTATTGCTACAGGAATACAACATGATAACAAAACTTTATTGTATTACTATAAGTACACTTACTCCGGGAAAGTAAAATTGCAATAGCCAGCCAAGCACACATTCTGCTGGCATTATAAACTAACAATATCAGAGCCATTCTGGCGCTCTGTTTGTGGAGACACACACATCAGTACTACATTCATTGCCGCCTGAGACTATGCCAATAAGGCCTGCTAATATTCATTACAATGAATTCATTTCAGTAATTTGATATTGACCACATAAAGGTTGATAATCTTGCAGGGCGCGTTCGCATGAAATCGCACCCGGTTCAGGAATATTTTGCGATAGAACGTATCGAAGATTCGTCCCTGGGAAGCCTTCCTGGCCCATGCGCGTAGACGGGTCGTCACCTCCCCAAAAAATAGTGCCTATATTATAGCCACACCTCTCTCCGACCTAGTCCTTTCCACCCACGCAGTGAGCTCCATTTTGCTTTCTGGGAAGCCAGCCATCCTTACAGAGCGTGGGCCTTGAGCTGTTGTAGCTGTGATCGAGCTTCCGACGTCGCTGGACAGGTTAGGGAAAGCATTTAGTGTTGCTCGGACTTCCCATTTCAGTACTCTATTCAGAGCTGGGGTGACTGGTGCTTCAGTGAAGCATAGGCATGTCGGCATGTGTTGGAAGAAGCTGCTGATGATACTGGCTTAACTGTGCAACAAGTAGTAGTAAGTTATGAAGATATGGCTTAGTATAGAATGGCTATATTATTTATTTGGTTTAGAATTGTGTGAAGGAGAAATAGTAGAAGATAAAGCATTCCAGAAATACTGAATCAGTGAAGACTTTTCAAGATACATTTGACGTCCTGGCAGAATTTTCAACAGGAATAGGTGAAATCAAATGGTTAGATGAATTGATATTTAATAGTACAATCTAATGATTCAGCCATTCTCGGCTGAAATAATGATAATAATAGCAAATGTTCTCGTTCAACAGAAAATATTGTTAATTAAAACTTGACCCGATGTTTTGACTTCTTGCATAAGTCCTCTTCAGGGGTCAACTGAGGTCGAACTCTCCATAGTGATATAATAACACAATGTAAACAGCAATATTTCTGGAGGGCACGCTTACTGTTTATTATACCTTGGAGGGTGATTTGCACGCAACATAGACAGCCAGCATCCTGGAAGCTCTAAACCTGCTGTATGTCTCTGTTTTATTTATTCATTTATTTTGTCTTTACGCAAGAAGGGGCAGAGTGGTATGATCTAGGGCTCCGCTAGAGTTCTATATTAAGCTAGATAGTCGCCCTCTCCCTAGGGCTTCCTCCTCAGGATCGAGTTGGTTATCAGTAATAATTCCTCAAACGCATGATTTAACTTGTATGTAATTGGTGAGTGAGCCAGACACTTACAGGGGTTACACAATCAAGATTCCGTGGTGTATTTATTTTAATGATGATTCAGTCATTCTCGGCTGAAACAATTATAATAATAGGAAATGTTCTCGTTCTAACAGCCAAAATTAAATAATTAAAACTTAACCCAGTTAAGTTGTTGTTGTTTTTGTGTTGTTGTTTTTTCAATTCAAACAGTTGCGAGGTGTGGTTACTATATGGCTTTGAATCCCCTTTACCTTATATACGTAATTCAAAACTCGATTTTTTTAAATAGCATGAGTGTAAATCAATCATTTAACGATAGTATAGCTTTAGGCTTGCTCGCCATTTGTGCTCAGGCACATCACTAGTTTATAAAAGCATAGCAGACCCAGCAGCACTATAATATTTTTTCTTGTCTTTGAATAGGGGATTTGCATGATGACATTACGTAACATCCTGCCACTGCACACCTGTCCCATAGAAAATGTATTAGTTTTGCTGCCTTGGTCTATTTTTTGCTTGGTCTATTTTTTTCTTGGTCTATTTTTTGCTTGGTCTATTTTTTGCTGTAGAATCAGCGCCAGGCTGCACAGAGCTTCCAAATTACAGGAATAGCTTTATGGAATTTACTAACTGCTGATAGCAAAAGTTTAGGATTTTCAGCCCTGGTTATTGGAATTCCTGGGAGTGAAATTTGGTGATGGTTATCTAACCACCCTACTTCTTCTTGAAACTCATCTTGAAAACTGAGACAGCTGGTTTTTCTCAGAATTCTATAGCCTGGTAGTGGCCTGCCTAGTGTGCTGTGGATTTTCTTAGAAGTAACCTGATTGTGGTAAAGTTATCATCTCCATAAACTAGTCAGGAGACATAAATGCAACCACCTGTTTGACAGACTCAGACTCTGGCAGAAATACCATTTATAAAAGCAAGTAGCTATAGTTGAACATCTTACTCTTAGTCAG
>WLWI01004952.1_pt1 | contig 11167 bp, 4 predicted proteins | sample 6701501 | NCBI WGS metagenome assembly WLWI01 (sample SAMN12718690, study PRJNA515312) | sponge metagenome | isolation source: marine sponge | host: Mycale hentscheli | place: New Zealand: South Island, Marlborough, Capsize Point | collected 2014-11-01
TCGTTCTGAGCTAACAGAGATTCAAATAAAAGCAGCAGAAACGATGCTAACAGATTTCTACGTTATGCTACCTGAGCTGTACGGAATCAATGGTTGTACGTTAAATGCGCACTGTTTGACCCACTTGACTCACTATGTTAGACTCTGGGGTCCCTTGTGGACACAGTCACTATTCGGCTTTGAAAGTATGAATGGTCATATAGTTAGTAGTATGCTGCACTCTAAAAGAAAGTTAGCTGAGCAATTAATCTTTTCTATTGATGTAGCACACACAGTGGAAATGCTTTCCGACCAACTCTATAGTGGAGAATGTTGACAAAATGGAATTCTTAAAGCCCATTGTCATCCCTTTCACAAAAATGGAGCAACATGACAAAAATCAGCACTGGAGTATACTCCATTGGTCCACTGAGTAAAGTCAGCCTTAGTGAGGATGAACAGAGTGCAATTGCTACCGTTACACGTATTAGTCTAGCAAAGGCAACTATTTAAAAAAAACTTTATTATCACAGTACCTGTTTTATTTCTAATGAACGTAAAAGTATGGCCAAGTACAAACATTTACTTTGACTCCTCCTTTAGCTCTAATCAAACCATATAAAGAAAACTCAATCATCTTACATAAACAGTATCGGATATTCAGCACGATCAAAGTTACAAGATTATGCCAGAGCGGATTTATTGAGTTCTTTCGTCATTCAAGTTGAAAATGATTTGAAGCCCACTTGTGCAATTCCACTTTCGAATATTATAAATAAATGTGTCTAGTATCATGCCAAAACTCAAGTTATTCATACATTATTAATATTCCCAACAATCATGAACACCACTAATGCTTTCCACGCTACATTATTTCTATATCACTGGCATGTGTACTGTGAGGTTTAATTGCTTTAATTATTTTCAATTTGTACAATCTTGAAAAGTCTTCATGCATGGATAGATTCTAAAAATTTTGGCCCAGGTCTATTAGTGTAAGTAGTACAACTGTTTGTTCATGTTGAGGCAATATATATTGCTGTTCCAAGTACAGATTACACAGATATAGCTCTAAATTATGTAAATTTTTTTTATTGTTTTTGCTTCAGTACTTCATTACACAAGATTTATTATTGCTCTCTACAAATGCCCTCCCTAAAAATTCACCTTAATCACAATTTGTGCTGTAGCTAGATAAATCTAGATTTTTTCAGAACTTGCAGTCTTTGCAAATTTAACCAGGCCAATGTCCATTATATTTTTTTATACCAACCCAAAAGTAATGGATTGTAAATGTAGACATATAAACCTACCCTAATAATAATTTCACAGAGAAAATCAAGATTTTTGTTTACTTATAAGTAATTTTAAGATATATTTTACCTCAATAAACTACAAACATTTATAGAATGTTACAAGATCTATCTTATGTAGCAATTCCTGTAAGAAAATTGAAGATCTTGCCCGTACTATTTTGACAAGAATATGCGAGATAAATCTAACTTAAAAATAAGCAAGATCATTCAATATCATACAAGATTTATCTTGCAGTAAAAACAACAAGAACTTACAAGAATAAACTGGCATATCATAGCAAATAACCTTCCCGAGATCTTTAGGATCTTGCTAGTTAAAGTTCAAAAAGTATCATAACTTAAATTTAAGCAAGATCTTGAACTATCTTGCATTTATAGGATGTTACAAGATCAGTCCTATGTAGTAATTTCTGTAAGAAATCGAAGATCTTGCTCATACTATTTTGACAAGAATATGCGAGGTTAATCTTAACTTAAAAATAAGCAAGATCATTCCATATCATGCAAGATTTATCTTGAAGTAAAAACAACAAGAACTTACAAGAATAAACTGGCATATCATAGCAAATAACCTTCCCGAGATCTTTGCTAGTTAAACTTACAAGAATGTTCAAGAAGTATCACAACTTAAATTTAAGCAAGATCTTGAACTATCTTGCATTTATAGGATGTTACAAGATCAGTCCTATGTAGTAATTTCTGTAAGAAAATCGAAGATCTTGCTTGTACGATTTTGACAAGAAAGTGCGAAATTAATCTTAACTTAAAAATAAACAAGATCATGCAATATCATGCAAGATTTATCTTGTAGTTAAAGAATAAGAACTCACAAGAATAAACTTGACTAAAATACTTGTAAGATCTTGAGTGATCTTGCAAAATCATGCACACAAGAAAGTATAGGACGCATCTTGTCTTGCATAATCTTACCAAAAGGTACTTGATCTTGCTAGATCTTGTATGGAATTTTTACTTGGTATACAAATTTTTTTTTGTGTGTGTATGTGTGTGTGTGTGTGTATGTGTGTGTGTGTGTGTGTATGTGTGTGGAGACAGTGTACTTGAAAAAGCCATAGACAATTGCCAACTCTGACATTATGGCAATGAATCAGCCATTCACGATAATATAATAAATACCTAACCAAATAAGCATACTGTAAGACCAGTGGGTGATAGCTGATAACAATACAAATTAAGTTATGAATTGGCTACCGGCTCTTGTGTTTAAAAGTGTAGCCAATCCATGCATCACATAACTTGATTATTTTAGTTCCCTATGAAATAGTCAACCCAATATCATCTAGTACCTTTACAGCCAAGTGAACAGCTGTGTATTGGTGCTGTGTGGTGGAGATGTCCACATTAGCTCCACCCACTACCACCAGCACCTCCAGCAGTGCCAACCTGTGACGGAGCTTCCTGGTGACCAGGTAATGTAGAGCAGCATAGTCTTTGTCTACTTGGTCCACATCACCAGTGAACAGCTCCTTCTTCAAAATTACTCGTAGTTTCTAAGACGCCATTATTAGAGGTGTCTTAAGACATTAGCTAGTGTAACTAACTCTAGTGACTATCCTTTACCTGCTCTGTCAAAGAAGGGTCTGTGCAATATTCCAACAAAGATCGCTTCTTGTTTCCAAATAGTGAGAAGTCAGTGAAATCCTCTTCCTCAAATGAATCCTCTATTTCTGGCCTGCCACTCTGAACTCTCTCTATGCCATCTTGAATATTACTGGTTTCTTCATTACCATCTGTAGGCCTCTCATTTCTATCATTGCCTGTCACCTACAGGAGAAAAGACAATATGGCCTTCGTTAAATTGATGCTGTCTTGGCATGACAGCAATACGTCCAGCAAGTTAACACAATGGCAGACACTAATTAACAATACTCTTACATTCTCTCACATTGGTATTTCATGTTCGGCACCGGTTCAGTTCGTGCATTGGGTTATATTACATACTGCAACATGTACCTTATGTGTCCAGCTCATTATGTAAAATGTATGCTTGTGTTCAGGACCTATGATTAGCTCAAGGCTAATTGCAACCTTATTGCTCATCTATGTGGTCACATTAATCACCTAGTGATCGTCCTTTATTTTTTAGAGTTACGGATTTCCCAAACTTTATAGCTACTTCACGTTTACTATTCTGTGTCCTTTAGTTATCGTTTCTAGACTGTATACTAATGTATACCTTATACGTTTGAATAGCTATTTGTGGAGGTATATATATATGTGCTGATTGCAGGTCTATCTTCACAATTTAACCACACCGCTTATCTACTACAACCTCCACTGAACGAAGTAATCTGATTAATAGTCACAAATATTCTTCACAACTAGCTGGTAAGCTAGAGCTGTTGTATGTTACCTCACAATTCTGGTGGATTGGTCCTCCGGCGTCTTCCGCACCTGCAGCCTCAGTCCACTCACTGTCGTCCATTTAACAACGTAACAACGTATAAACGTGTGTGTCCGAGATTAAAGGACTGAGGGTGTGGCTGGTTTGCTCAAACGGCCTACGCAGTTTATCAGCACTAGTCTTACTAACCACTCTGACTAGTGGCTATTTCAATCAAACTTGAGGGGGCGGCTACCAGGAGTCGTTTCTCGCAAGCCAGATCCCCCCTCCCCCAACTTCGCCTGAATTCTTCCCGGCTGCATATATCACTGGCGGAAGGTTCGTCTTTTACATTGCCACACCCACCCCCTATTACACTGCCACACCCACCCCCTATTACGCTGCCACACCCACGCCCTATTTTCATTTGTTACTTCCATTTACCTCCGTTGGTATTTTGCCGTAGTCATTATATCGACGTGGTTGGGTAGCTAACGTGTCTTTTTTTATTTTTTTATTTTTTATTTTTATCCTCCTTTTTACAAATCATATCATATTATGTTCTCAAATGATTAGGGGGGGGGGGGATGTAATTAATGGTGACATTTATAGTTTTGGTGGTCACAAAAAAAAACTGTTTTTAAATAGCATGATGGAATCAATATAACTTGTGTAGTTATTTTTAAGCTACATCTACAGAAAGAAAAATTCAAGTATCTAACAATCACATATTTTAGTTTGTCTATTAACTTTTGCCAAATGTAGTCCCCTTAGCCCCCTGTCTGCAGCCATGTAATTGGAGCTGCATACTGATCATTAAATTAATACAAGTTTAGAACTATGCATTACCTTGCAGACACTTTAGGCCTAAAATAAAATGAACATGATACTATAGTTGATTGCAACCATTATAGTACATGTTACCAGATAAAGCTTGAGAAGGCTTGAGAGCTGACTAAGACATTATTTTATTGGAGTGAGAATTGTGGGTATTGGTGTGAGAACTTGAGATTTGGCTCGAAAGATCGAGTCTCACACCAAGCACTTGAGAGCTGAGAGGTCTGCACGGCCATTGTAAACATTGGAAAGACCACAACATCCCACAAGAGGCCACAATTATAAAACTGCGCAGCACACTTCATTTGCCCGATCTGTGGCGACAAAATTGTTGACGGGAAGAGCAAAGGGCAAGATGCCATATTTTTCTATGGAAACTGTAATGCAATGGCTTCACATATGGTGTGCTGGGCTTTCACAGTCTGCTTTTCAAAAGTTCTCCAATGCTGACGGTGCTTTCTTCTGTCCTCGTTGCCATCGACACGAATCTACCATAAAAGATCTGCTGGACACAATTAAATCTCTTGAAGAGTATACAAAGAGAAAGACTGTGTACAGTCATCTCCAAGTCCTCCTTCCAATCCAGATTCTATATAGTAGATCATTTGCATTTGTAGTAGTACAATCAGCTAGTCAACAATCTGTACCGAATACTACACCTATTATCTTTTTGTTAAATTATCTTTAAGAATCCATCTGATTTATTTGCTGTATCTAATCACACCACTTTTCTTTCCTACTCCACAACTAATCGTAAATTAGAAATTAAGTTCCATCACACTTCCACTACATTTCTGTGAAATAGATTTAGTGTCATCTCAAATCTTGCATTTTGGTTTATGATATAATCTCTAGTAGTTTTCAATTCTACCCAATGGCTACAAAAATAGCCAACATTATGTCAGCTTGCCGCAGATCCTCAAGGGATATGGGCATGAGAACATTTTGGAACCGTTTGAAATGGCTTTACCAATTTGGAGCGGCACATGACAGGTTGTGGAGATCACTGTGAGGAATTGTGCTTGACAGCGGCCACAACCCAATGAATGCTAGGATTGTGGGTGTGCTATGCTGACAGATGCCTGAACCTTGAAGGACCACCCTTCCATCAACTCAGAAGGGATTCTTGCGCAGATGGTAGCTCCATTTGAGAACCCCGAGACTAAGTTGCTCTTGCTCCAGCAAAGCAAAAAATATATATGTGGGTTGGCTCAACGTCACTTGCAAGACGTTCCGAAGAGAACCAAAAGCCACAAAAACAAAATCGAACTAAGTTGGGAAGACAGACCCCACAGTGCTAGGACTAGAGGATTGCAATACAATCACCACAATTGTACATCTTATTTTACACATGACATGAATTCCAATTTATGAGAGTGTGAATGTGGTTGATACTTGTGGGAAAAACAATGAATATGATCTGGGGAAGCCCAGACAGTGTTATAGAGTCAGTTGTAGTATACACTGACAGAGCTGAGGTCAAAAGCAAAGTTTGTTTTGGTTGAACATTTTACATTTTAGTTTTAGTTTTGGTTTTTCCAATGTACTAATTTCAATTCTAGTTTATATTAGTTTTAGTTTTTTCAAATTTACTAACTTCCATTTTAGTTTTAGTTTTGGTTTTTTGCTAAGAGAGGGGGCTGGCCTGGGCTAGGTAGTTGAGCAACTGCAGACTGCTGTCCAACGGTTTGCCTTAGCTAAACAATATATTCAGGTGCTATAAAGAAACGATTGGGTAAAGGGTTTTTGTTACCTGGGACTACCACTGGTCATTCGTCTAAAGAATGGTTAGCTATATTTTTAGTTAAAAAATAATTTTAGTTTTAGTTTTTCTTCAATAACTTTTAGTTTTAGTTTTAGTTATTATCATCCTCATGTGAAATTTAGTTCTGGTTAGCTTACTAAAATGTTTTAGGTGTTACTAAAATTAATTTTAGTTTTAGTTTTAGTTAACCAAAACAACACTAGAAAAGAAGAGTGCCTATCCATTTAGAACAAGGCAAAAATGAAGTCTTAATTTGCGGACTTTCAATTTGGACAGATAGAATTCCATCAGGTTAGATATATGCTATGTCCTTGAACTTTTGGCTACTTTATGCTGCTTGTGTGCCAGTAATGAACTGAGTAATATAGCAATTCAAACGTAGAGTTTTAGTTCACATATTTTAAATCTTAGGTGACATTAATTCTGCATGTTTCATACAGTTTGATTCATTGTTTTTTGTTTGCTTTTGGTTTTATTCTATTTAGATATGAGAATATTCTCTCCCTCAATACAAAACAAACAAACAAACAAACAAATTATGTTGCTTTTCACTAGCATAGAATTTTAGAATTGTATGGATACAATGCATATTATATGCTCAATACTTCTTGTACACATAAAAGTATTTTATGTGGAATGAAAGAGGTGCTTTGTTATTTTCAGAGTGGAGAGCAGAGGAGGAGGAAAGGCAATCATCACAGATGTCGTATATTCCAACAAGACAAACAAAGTGGAAAATATTGGATCAATGGAGGCGTATACATCTATAAAAGTTAGTGAACAGAGCTGTAGCTAAAAAGGCACACCATTTCATTTTTTATAGAGTTACAAAACGCTGAGTTAGAAGAAATCTTAGAAATTCAAAAGTCCATGTAGACACAATAATATAAAGTTGGCATTTTTTATAAGTGTCCTATTAAACCACATTAGAAGTGTAATAAACAAGGCTGGTTAAAAATAAAAATAAAAAATAAAAAAATAAAAATAAAAAGCAAACAAGGATTTCATTACATTTATAGGTTTTTGCACCAATGCCAGACTTCTCTGCATTGTAGCAGGACAAGCAATACTGTATGGCAGATTAAATTGGCATTTTTTAACTTGATAGATTGATACGTAGCTACTTAAATGAGAAGTGGTATTATGAATATCACAATATCGTACTCTCTGTTGTTATTTTTTTAGTGCAGATTCCTTTCAACCATTTACTGTCAATCAGTTATTACATGGTTTAGCCCCTGAAGAAAAAAAAGAAAAGAAAGAAGAGTATAAAGAGCATAGAGACACCATTGATTTAATTAAATAATTGCAGGTAGAAATTCTTTGCATCTAAGGACTGTTTGGATAAAAGACCAAGAAATTAATTGTTAGTTTGTTCTGCATCCAGAAGGTGGCAAAAGTAATTAACACCTTACATACTCCCATAATCTGCCAATATAGATAATTTTAATTTTGTAGAAAGAAATTCAGTCTCGCTAGCAGGAGATGAGATAACTTCAAATTAAGCAGCAAGTGCTTCAAGACAAGAAGATGTTGTTGGCCCAATTTGCCACACATATTGTGAATGTTCATTCTGTGAAGGTAATGATATAAATATTATCATTAGCTGAATGGAGTAATATTGTTACAATTTCGACACTAGGGCAAGGAAGACAGTTTATGTCAGTTGGTAGACAAGGAAAGAGTAGCCTCTGTCATGGAGTTCTTCTAATTATGAGGTATATATAATATGTTTGTTGCTGTTATTGTTGTTTTGGAAGTTTGTTATAGTTGTTTTGTGGTCATTTATAAAATTGTTTAGGCCAAAACTGCTGATTTGGATTCCTAGCTTTCTAAAGTGGCAGAGAATATTACTATGGTCCTACAAAAAATATATGCTTTAAAAGAAAATAGTATAAAATTATATCAACAGCGGGACTGGAAAGCAGCTGACTCAGTGAGGTAAAGGGACATTATTGTAGCATTACTTTTTATATGCATAATATACTCTAAAGTACGTATTGTCTACTAGGTAAATATCTAGCCTAAATGATTGAATGGAGTTTTCATAGAATTGATCAAGAAACTATAAAAGAATTATCATAATTGTTCCTGACAGAAAGTGCCATGCTGCATTAGTAGTTTTTTTAATTTTAGTGTTTAAAAAAAAAAAAATTATAGATGTTTTTACTGATACCCATGACTATATTTTGAGTATGAGAGACTTGTGCCAACATCCAAGTCCTCCATAGCTTATATATTTTTAGTATGGGCTCTGACTAGCAAAGTGGGTATGGTTTAACATTTTGCAGGTAAATAAAAAATGTTTTTAGCAGAAGTAGCTAGAACCCCTATTAGACTTCCTAAATATGGTCTTCACTAATATGGGGCTTTCAGAACAAACCAGAGGTAAGCCTAAAAACAGCAAAGAAGGCTATATTGGACCATAATCTGGAATACATGTAAACAAATAAATTTAAAAAATTCATATTAAAACTTTAAATAAATAAATTTAAATTAAAAAATTAACAAACAAAATAATATATGATTTTACTCCTTTCAGGTCCGTTCATGTAGGCCTGGAGGCTACTGAGAAGATAGAGTGTGTCTTGTTTGTATCCTATGTTGTCAGTCAAGCTTCCTGGAGGTCTGCCTATGATGTGAGGGTCTTTCTAAAGACAAGACTATGAAGGCTAGTCATCTTGCTGCATGAAATCGAGACACTGCATATTTGAAACTTTAAATAATGCTGTAATACAATTTGTATCATGGTATATTCAAGCCATCCAATCAGATTGCTCAATTCATGGTGAATTAATTTCACTAGCCAGTACCCCGCTACACACTGCAAAGTAAGAATGCAGTAACATAAGTTATTTTTATTCTTTGGTATTATTTTCTACCATTGGTATCAGTTCCCTCTCCTGCTCTTTTTATTCTGAACTATCTCAGCTTTTCTTATCCCCACCTTTCCTTTCTTCTGCTCTTTCTTCTTGAGTCATGGAGTCCATTCTCCTTTGTCTACATCTTAGGCTTTGCAAAACTCTTGCCTCTTTTTCGTACTCTTTTTCGTACTTTGGCCCTCCTTTTTGAAACTTATGCCGCCTTTACTCATCTCCACCAGCTTTTAATTAATCACTCACCTTTTTGCCTTCTCTTTTGTACTTTTGCCTTCTTTTAAACCTATGCCGCCTTCCCTCATCTATTCCCCACCCACTATTTACTTACAATTAATCAATTTCTACTGAGTGTGACCATACTCAAACTGTTTAAGCTCATGTATTATTCATGAACACACACACACCATTGTTGGTCACCATTGTCGTTGTTACTGACGTACAAGTATTATTATTATATCTGATATCACGGGTCTTTGGCCCTCAGTTGTGTAAATCTCACACCAACCTCCTCATTGTGGTAAACCTATACTTAAACCACCTCAGTTGATTTACCACTTGAATTATTAGGAACACTATTTTACAGGTCCAGTATTACGATTTAATCAAGCAGCACAGTGGTGAGGACTGGAGAGATGCCAAGCCCTCTCTGTCCACAGCCCAGCCCAGCATTGGAGGATCTCCTCCAGAACTAACCACTCGTATTCTTCGGTTTAAACCTTTGAGTGAGTCAAATGTCTATAGTTGGAATGAGCAAAATTTAGGATCACATATTTTGAGACTTATACTGGTAAAGCGTGGCGATATTAAAAGTGGATTATGTTTTTCACACACTCAACAAGTAGCTAGGTAAAATCCTGTCAGTTTTGAGATGGTCACAACTGTTGCTAGGACACAGCTAGTATTGAGCATTCACACCACTGAGGGATGGTTTTATGATCAGATGAATCAACTACGATTAACTAAAAGCAGCCACTTTATATTTTTGATAATGTTAAAATTTCCAGTCTGAGTTGGCAGATGTATCTCCAAACGAAGAGTTTACTACATCTCTGGGCATAGACCAGTCTCTTCACATCACCTGTCAGCCAGTGGGTGTGGTCCACAATAATCGCTCTGGCCTGCGTAGCAAGACCACCTCCATCACATACACTCACAAGTTTCAAGTGAAGAACACCAAGTCCCATCCAGTCAGCATCCATCTCTCTGAACATTCTGATGAGAAAGTCAAGGTAAATGCCATCCCCTAGCTATCTGTGTGTCAGCTTAGCATTCAAGTCATTCAACACACAAATCCTATTTGCGGGTAAATTCAGGTGAATGTCATGGAGCCTGATGTGCAGAAGATTCAGGTCATGTGTCCTCTGCCGCATGAACATGCTATATTGAACTACTGTAACCCTCTGGGCGCATGCATGCTGAGGGTTAATGAGAAAACAACATGGAGTGGCATGTCTCAGTACAGAGCGGAGAAGAACTGGAGCTGAGACTGATCTACAGTGTGGAGTATCCAGCTCAGGACCATGTGGAAGGACTTCTTAAACAATACTAGACTATAATTCTTTCTCCTCTCAAATTAATTGTATGCAAATGATTAGTAGATGAAGTAGTTATGTTTATGCAACATTTATTCAGTATGAAGTGTATGAAGAAGCTTGCATTAATCTAAAATTATTTGTGGTCAAAGGTTGAGAATAACCACTTTTTTGAAAGCTACACAATTTATTTGGACTTGGTACTCAGAAGTTGTCTTTTGATACTAGAAATACTTGAGTGAGCTGAAATACTGAAAGTAATTAAGTCCTTTATTTAATTCTTGTGAAATTCTCGTGAAAACCACTCACCAAATCAAACAGTACACAGACTAACTATAAATGCATGAAACCTAAAAATATGGTAGCTAGTGTTTGAGATATATAACTATAACTTCAGGGTCAGATCTAACTTTCAAAAGAGTGGGGGGGGGGGGGGGGGGGGGGGGGGGGCAAAAAAAAAAAAAAAAGGGGGGGGCCCCCCCACCCCCCCCCCCGAGACGGGGGGGGTGTGTGAC
>WLWI01004953.1_pt1 | contig 11166 bp, 9 predicted proteins | sample 6701501 | NCBI WGS metagenome assembly WLWI01 (sample SAMN12718690, study PRJNA515312) | sponge metagenome | isolation source: marine sponge | host: Mycale hentscheli | place: New Zealand: South Island, Marlborough, Capsize Point | collected 2014-11-01
CCGAAACCCATATTATGTTAAGGGAGGGGGGGGGGGGGAAAGAGAGGGGGGGGGGGGGGTGGTGTTGGGGGGGTGGGGGGGGGGGGGGGGGGGGGGGGGGGGGGAATATTAACAAAATTTACCATTTTGTACAATGACACAACTCACAGCACAAAAATGAATCAAAATGAGATCAAGGTCAAATGACCAAATTTTCCTGTAGACTTAATTCTGATGTAACAGGTTCAAACCATGGGAATCACAACAACAGACTCATCTTTGAAAACTCCCCATGCATTGCAGATCACATTATAACAGGCAGCCAGAATGATCAGCTGACTTCTAGCACACTCATTTATCCATCACAAACATTCAGTTAAATCACAACAGATCACTCACTGTAAACTTGTTTTATATTAAAACATACAAACTAAGTCACTGATGAGATCATCCATACTATTTCACACAATGAAGAACATGTGACAGAATAGAATCCAGAAACATTCTTGCATCATTATAATACAAGTTATATACTTTACTCCTTGCCCCTGTTCATTATAATGTCAATCAATTGCTACTTGCCTGTTCCTCCGTCATGTCGACCCCAGTCACATGACCATCCTGACCAACCAGCTTGCTCAATACAAAGCAGTCTAGTCCAGCACCTGAACCCAGATCCAACACCTTGCAACCAGCTACTGCTTCTGGGTATACTGCTCCACAACCATAATTTCTATATTGCAATGACACAAGACAGTGAGAAGTGTAAAGGTAAAACTATTAAGTACTGTTAGCTTGCATTGGTGTGTGTGCATGAGTAGTAAGAGTGTGTGTTTGCAATGAGTAAAAAAGGAAATGAGATACATACTTCGCTAAAACTTCCGGGTGAATCTGCTTCAAGGCTTCCTTTACTTCACTAGAAAATGCATTCCTGTCAACTGTACAACACTTTGTCATCAGGTCATCTGACGATTTCACCCTTTTCCCATAGTAATCTTTCACGCTGTCGTGGATAACTTCACTCTCTCGACCTCCTTCACGTACATCCGCCATGTTTAGGGCAAGCTTGGCCGTATTCTACAGTCCCGCAGTTCTTATCAAAAAACTCATTTCATTGGTTAATCAAATCATGTGACCAATTATAGCGCCGCGCGTGACCAATTATAGCGCCGCGCAAGGGCTAGGGCTAGGGCTAGGTGACCAATCAGAAGAATTCTTTGATAAGAACTGCGGGATGGCTCGCCGTATTCGAAACAAAATTCCTTCCGGAGCCATTTTCCGATCACGTGAACTTTGAAGCAGCTGTTTGTGGTTTTTCTTCCGGAAAACGAACCGCCACAATATCATCACACACACTAATTGAGCCTAAAAATAAAACACCCTATTGCGTCAGCGCTCAACCGCGCGCGCAAGATATTTCAGCAGTATAAAAGGCAATGCCGTGGCAATTCAGCTCATCTGAAAAACTGAGCTGAATTTGCTTAGTGATTGTAGTCAATATTAGGAATTATGGAGAGCACTAACAACTATTCATCACTGTCTTGTCAGGAACTGGCAAATGCGTTAGCTTTGCAAAATATAGCCGGCATGTGTAAATCTATTTTGCTCGTCGACGTCAGGCCGAGTGCTCAGCACCTCTGCAAGCACATTGCAACTTCTGAAAATGTTAATTTCTCAAGCATCTTGCTAAGACGTCTTTCCAAGGGTGTAGCAGATTTGAAATCATTGCTCCATTATGACCGCACTCTTTACGAAAAGTTGGCTAGCAGAAACAGCGAGCAAGAGTTACTGGTCCTGTATGACTCTTGCTCCACCAAGTCCTCCATCAGAACTGAACTAGTGAGGCATGGGGATGTTCTAGCCAAGACCAAGCATGAAAGACAATCAGACTGCAATGTGTACTTCTTAGATGGTAAGCAATAAAATCCTATCACCTGCATTGGCTGCTATTCTGAAAGAACATGATTTACTAGTGGTTTCTTATTTTATAGGAGGTTTTGAAGCTTTCTCTGCTGCTTACCCACAACACTGTGCTAGTTCAACAGCAACCAAGGGGGGACACTCTCCTCTAGGTATTTCAGTTAGTGCTAGTCTACCAATATTTTCTCTTGGCAAGAAGCCCACTCCAACTCAAAAGCTGTGCACGCCAAGTGAAGATTCCAGCAGTCGGTTTGGACCGCCAGTACAAATACTGCCACATTTGGTGCTGGGATCTGCTAAGGATTCTGGCAACTTGACCCAGCTGAGAAAAATGGGAGTTACGTCAGTGCTTAATGTGTCCAACAATTGTCCCAATCACTTCGAGAGTGTGCTGGAGTACAAATGCATAGCAGTAGAAGACTCCTATCAGGCTGATCTCCTCTCAAAAATGGACAGTGCTATAGAATTTATCAGTAAGTTTTATGAATACACATCTACACATCTCACAGTTGCATAAACTCATGAAGTTTTAAATGCACAAAAATTTTAACTTTTCTCTCCTTTTTGCGTGTGTGTTACTTGCAGATTCTGTAAAATCTAAAGGAGGTTGTGTATTCGTACACTGTCATGCTGGAATATCTCGCAGTGCAACCATAAGCATTTCTTACATCATGAAGACTATGGGATGGGACCTTCATAAAGCCTATGAGTTTGTGAAGCACAAAAGACCTTGTATTTCTCCAAACCTTCACTTCATGGGTCAGCTTCTTGAGTTTGAGAAGCAACTCAAGGAGGAGCAAGGAGACCTTGAATCAGACACAGCCAACTTCGTGAGTGTCCCATCACCACTGATGTCTAGTCAACACCACAAGGCTTCAAGTCCCTTCCAGCCCATTCCTGTACCCAAACATCTAGAAACTCCTATAATGGATGAGTGTGACAACTTTTTCTGTTCAAGTGCATCTGCCATTCCTTCAGCCAGTGCTCCCTCATCATTAACTTGTGAGCAAACAGAAGAAGACGGTGTCCCTTCTGCTGTTATACAAACTGACATTATGGAGTTCTCACCTGAATTAAAGGCAAAGACAACGCCAACCAAGCCAAAAAACCTCCCACTTTTTGGAATCTGCCAATCTCTAGTAAGCGCCGAATCAAATTCGAGGGTATGCTTCCAATTGGAAGAGGAGGCTGAAACTAAGCTCCAACAGACTTTTAAACCAACTATCCGCAAGCCTACTTCACTCCCTCTCTTGCAAGTCAAATCACACTCCTCCACAAGACTCAACGTCAGTGAAGTGCAGTCACACAGGCTACTACGACAGAGGTCGACTCCAGTACAAACTGTTGCCAGTTTACCCACCACACCGGACAATCCCTTTAGGAATCATACTCTGTCATCGTCTTCTTCCTCTATCTCCTCGACATGTTCTTCAGTTCGATTGGCCCCTCCCTCCCATCAGAACAGTCCCTGTAGGATTGAGGCGTTACTAGGGAGTGGACCTGAGTCACCTTTTAATTTCTCATGCAACAATGAACTCAGTCTTTAATTTTCTTTCTCCAATAAACAATCAGTCATATACAGGTGTTAATAAATCATTTATCAATCATCATCTTAATTACTTTTGATGTGTCTTCACAAACAGCTATTGCAATGTTAAGTGTTCTTGTGAAATTAATTCAAACAAAGCAATGACCACCATTGATTCCCAAACTGGTTGTTATAAGAGAGAAGTTACGATTCTGATGGTTGGTCATGACCTCAATGCTATTGCCACTCCCACATGACAAATCTGGAAAATAAGATCAACATATATTATATATAATATACGCATACATGGTGTATATATAGATAGATATAGATATCAAATGATGTCATGATTGTTAGTTAATAGCCTACCAAATTAGGTCTGTGAGCTCATCCACTAGAATCATGCACATTTCAATTTTAATCAAGCCCGAATTCAATATGGAAACACGTGATTCTTTATTAGGATCTATCATGACCCAGCAAAATAAGATCAGTAAATTGTTCACAAAACTTGGAAATAATTAGAACCATCAACTGGTAATAATGTTGAATTGTAAATATCATAATGTAACATTGATTTGTGTTGTGATTGTACAATGCATTGCACTATAGGGCAGTATTTGCCAATGCTGAATTTATGTACTCCAAGTAGGTTGTGGCATTGTGTTGCAACACAAGACCAATTAAAAATGCAATTGTTTTGGTCTTCATTATGCATACTGCCTTGTGGAAGCTTAGGAAGTGCACTCACTTGAGACTAAATGACAACAGAGACTTTACAACAACCTTCACTTCCCTCTTGTGTCCTATGGACTGTTGGATCCGTAATAGCTAACATTACTTCCTGAAAGGTGACCTGTGGATGTATTTGAGGACATTCATGTTATTCCTAGAGGGAAAGATATATATCCTTCTCAGCAGTACACCAATAGCTATTAGTTTCAGCTGAATAAAGTTTATCTTCTACAAGAGCTTAAACATGGTTGCTTGCCTTGAGTGATGTCACTCATGCAGGTATGCTCTAATGAAATTCATAGCTGCTTAACGAGCTGACAAGTCAATATGCATTTGTGTGATTTCAATCTAACAGCAGGTCAACAACTCATTGCACAATAGTAGAGTATGTTTACCAGACAACTGGTGTTCTTTGGGCGGAAAGCGCAAACCCCACAAAAGAAGGAGGAGGAAAAAAAAAAAGCTGTGCTTTTACTGTGAAGTCACACTTATGTCAGAGTCTCAAGGAGGAGGAAGTTCCAAGTGGTGTTAACTGTTGAACTATTGTGCAAGGGCTGTGATTTAATGGGAATGTATGCACAAGTCCAGTACATCAAAGAGTCTCTTGGCTGGCTACTTCCACAAATTAATAATAAAAAAAACAACTTCATTATTAAGTGAGGTGATATAGTGATAGATCTGGGTGATAGCGGAGGTTGCTCTTTTATCACAAGGTAACACAGATACCATCTTAAAATAATTTTGCCAAGCAATGTTTGAATTCAAATTAGTCAAAATGAAGCACAAAAGGACTAGCTAGTTATGACCATGGCCTGACAAGAAATGCTCATAGCCACACCTGCTATAGCCTACTTTGCTGGTGTAAAATGGTACCATTAAAGAGAAAAAAAGACGACACACAGATGTAGTATGCAGTAGCTATATACAGAACACAATACAACAACAACAACAATAAAAAAAAAAAGAAGTTATTGAGATGGCCTGAAAATTCTAGAAAAAAATTGAGGTGACTTCAGACTTCTTGCACCTTTAATACCATGGTTACCAGTAAACTTACTAGGGTGTTATTGTTTTTACTAACATATTGGTTCATACTTGTTTTGTTACCTTCCAGAACATTCTAGTGAATGAAACCTAATCCACTGGAGAAATATAATCATGGCTATGAATTTAATTAATTACAGAGCGAGCATCATTACGTTACTAAATTATTATGATTTTTATAACTTGAACCAAAGTACAAACAAGTCCATATGGATGGTAGAATTTAATATTAAGGCCATAATGGTGCCATGTTGAGTTCTAGCAGTAGCGAGAGAATAGTCTCAACATTAATTGCCACTCACTGGAGGCATGCAGGTCATGGTGAAGTTTGCTAGGCTAAACAATGATGTGGATGATGGACCAGGGATTCCCAGGAATGCAGTAGTCACTTGTCACGTCACATAGACATACACCCACACCCACCTTACTCAATGGTGACTAACCACCAGTTGTTGTCTTTTTTAAAATCATACCACAACAGAACCCATTCATTATGATAGCACACCCACTATCTATGGTAACACACCACCCACTCTCCTCATTGAGAAATACACGAATATCAGTGTTTTATTGCATTTGTGAAACTTCTGTGGCATGATATTTGTAATTTAAATGTGTTAACGAGCCACACCCAGTGACATCATTATTGTTTTGTCTACCAGGGCTATACCAATATCTCCCGCAAACTAATATGATAATAATGATCAGGATGGTACATGGTTATGGGGTTGGTGAGTGAGGCAGAAGAAAATATTAGTCTCGTACCAATAGAATGTTTAGCTTGTGCATAAATTTCCATTAACATATATATATTTTTGCAATCATTTACAGGCTCATTAACATGAAAGACATTAAGTTACTCTTTTCACTAATATTTTTCCAATAGTAAAAACAAAAAAAAAACTTTCATGTCGAAAGATGTAATATCAAACAAAACAATTTTTTACAGACTTGACATAAAATATGCAACAAATGGTATCATAAAACAGAATGCAGCTTTACATGTTCTTCCATGTAGCAGTGTAATGACCAATTACTAAAACAGATGTCTGACATCTGAGTGACAAACATTCTGATAATCCTGTAACAATGATCCTTTATGTTCTCCATTGAATCCTCCACTAACTAATTAGTTAAGATGAACACAACATGCTGACATCAAATACGACTTGCTCAACAACATTGGCACACTTAAATTAATTTAAGACATGACTTACTTAATGTTGAAACTTCCAGATCTATAATTAGTGCAATCAACCAGAGCCAGATATATCTAAAAGCAGAACTGGTCCAACTTATGTTCAACTTTCCTTTGATGATTCCAGCATGCCAGCATTCTGTGTGCCAGCTGCCTAGCAATGGATGCTCATTACATCACTCATAGCTATGCCCAGATTGAAGCCACCTAGGAGTTAGCAGTGACATCATGAAAGTTATTGTTGGTAGAGAGAGACTACAGACATAGCCACAAATGGCAAACAAAGTCATCACTTTCAGGTCAGAGTAAACACTTGTATGTGTTCACTCCCCAGCATTTCCCACATCAATATCCAAAACAAATTGTGGCCAGTAGCTAAAGTCTAAAAATGAGCAACTCTAGAGAGTGGAGTAGATAAGCAAACTTGGTAAGTAACCTCAATAGAGCCAAGGAACTCAAGTTAGCTCAGTTTGTCTATTAGTTGATGTAATAAGTGAAAAAGTTTTGAAATATTTTGTGTAAAAAAGTATTCCATTAAGTTTTGAAAACCAACCCACCCCCCCCCCACACACACACACACACACATACACACCCACATACAGTACCGTACATGCATGGATACACATGTCCACACTTGTGGTGGAGATTCCAGCACAGACCACATCTCCAGCCACACATATAACACAACCCCACTCCAACATGTAACTGTTTATTTAACTAATATTGTTTATTCAACTATTTATTTCATTGTATTTACTTGTAGTATTTATATATTAGCATCATCATCATCATCATCATCACCGCCATCATCATCATCATCATCATCATCATCATCATCATCATCATCATCACCACCACCATCATCATCACCGCCATCATCATCATCATCATCATCATCATCATCATCATCATCATCACCACCACCATCATCATCATCACCATCATCATCATCATCATCATCATCATCATCATCATCATCATCATCATCATCATCATCATCGCGTTATCGCAACACCATTCCCACATACTGGGTCTTTCCTCACAAACCACAGTATAAACTATGCCCAGAAATGCAAGGTGGTGAGCTTTCAATTTCAATATTAAAAGAGATATTTCAGAGTGGGATAATAACAAAAATGCATTATTGACATAAAATTCACAAACTTTCAGCTCCCAAGTGGGAAATATAACAGTACCATTTTATTATTACTAAATATCAACACCAACACAAGGATTATTAGCAGGGATCTTCACACTGAATAGATGTACTACCTGGAAAGGAAAAAGAAGTGCTAGTAAGCATATTATAACATTGGGACTTATACTCAAATTTGGAGAAGTCACCTCAGATGGGCTACTAGGGACTGATTAACCCACAAAATTTTTAAATACAGTCACCCACTCTCTTCATTGAGAAATACAGAACATCGGCACTTGTCTTGCCTCAATGGCAAGATACTGAATGTTTACTTTCGTGTTTATTTGTAATTTGATCCTGTTATGGATTCATAATGTAGTAATTGTGTTCATCTGACCAAATAAATGCTATAGTTTCATTCAGCTTGAAAAGTTCCATATTTGAAAAATAATTTGTGAGTGGTCTCTACGATAGCCTACCACTGACCATGTCTCTGTAATCAAGCTAGATTGACCTAAGTTAGAGATTTATCTTGGACCATTGAGTGAATCCGTCTATTGTTCACTAGTGTTAATTTATAACAGGTGACTGTAGGCAGCATTCCGGTGGTCGTACACAACTGCAAATTTCTTCCATGCCGCTTGCCTCATCAAGCTAATAACTGCCTCTACACAGCTGGAAGTTGGTGGAACTACCCCAAATGAATTCAGATGTTCTGGGCCACTGACTTCAGACGAGGACGACAATTAAAAAAAAATACATTTCAGATAAATGTATAGCTTAATTCTCCATAGCTAAGAGACTGCACCAGAATTGTTGGCAAACCCCCAGAACCAAGAAAATCCACACAAACACAATATTACTCCCAGCAGCAATGGTTGTCTACCTGTGCTGGCTAACTAAGAGTCCAATGTTAAATAAAGGTTGATGCATAGTGATGCATGTTGTCACAAAGAGGACAAACAGGACTAATAGGGGAATATATTTAATGGTGCTGTACATGTTAATATTCACATAATATGTTTGCCAGTATTTGCCCCTAACTGGATAAAAAATTAGATGACAGCATTTTAATCACCATATAAAGGTTTTTGACGTCAGCGGCAGTATATCTCTGGTTATAGTCACCTCATGAATATAATATCCACTGTAAACCTGCTCTCATTGGCTGGAATATGCATACCAGGAGCTTCAGAATGCCTTATTTGAAATTAGAGTATAATCTGAATATATTCATAGTTGCTATCAAAGCCATATGACGGGAAGTAAGTTAATTGTATTCATATTAAAACCCATTGTGCAATGAGAATTCCAAACTCTACTTCCAGCAGTGAATGAAGCATATTCAAATGAGCTATGATATGTGCTGCATAAGCAAAGACAGCTATTCCAACAATGTTCTTGAAGAAACTTTGGGTTGCGTAACAATATTTCATAGACACATTTGAATATGAGTTTGCTTGTATAGTCAACCTAATAATTCATCGGAATAGCTATGTTGCTCCTTCTGCAAATTCTCCACATTAAGCATGTGATGTTCAAATTGCACAATCTCGTACTCTGGCTAGCTAGCTCTCTTCCTTCCTGGTGCTCTGGCTAGCTAGCTCTCTCCTTCCTGGTGCTCTGGCTAGCTAGCTCTCTCCTTCCTGGTGCTCTGGCTAGCTAGCTCTCTCCTTCCTGGTGCTCTGGCTATCTAGCTATCTCCTTCCTGGTGCTCTGGCTAGCTAATTCTCTCCTTCTTGGTGCTCTGGCTAGCTAGCTAGCTCTCTATGTTTAGTGTAGCAATTAATGAAAGAGATATTCTAGTATCAAACACAACCTCTTCAGTAACTCAATTGCATTTTCATAGCTTCAACATTGTGGACTGCTATCTAATATAAATAATAATTAAATAAATAAGTAAATAAATAAATAAATAAATAAAAATGAACGAATGAATGAATAAGAATAAATAAATAATAAATAAATAATAAATTAAATAATAAACTTTATTTAGAGAAGATAAAATGTGTGAAAAGCCTTGAGTCTGGAGCACCCATGAGTGAGGCTACAGCCAGTGTTGGACATCATGGCAGTGACTAGACATTATACCCTTTGACCCATGGAGTGTGTGACAATTCATGCCAGTCACTATTTGACAATCAATTAGATTGTTTTAGTAGAGTGCATTATAAATGCACACACCCTCATTGTCTGTGTTTTCACAAATAGTAGTAAAAATGAAACAAGTGATTTTTTAACAACTAAATGTATGCATTATATTATATATATTAAATATATTATTTGTACCATGGTATGTTCAAATTGTCCAATCAGATCGCTCAATTCAAGGTGAATATAGTTTATGCCCTCCTCTTCCTAAGAGGTGAATAAGTAAACCATCCAATCAAAATAGTTTTTGTGCATCTCCTATAACCCTAGAGCCATGGTACAAGTCTTTTGCACCCCTCTGTTTGGTCAGTAAGGAATTTACACTATCCTCGGGCCTTAGGCCCTCCGTTGCATAAATCCCATACCAACCTCCATGTCGTGGTGAAACCTATACACACAAATACCATCTAAACGATTGTTTTGAAACTAAATTGTAAGGTATTATTTATATACATACTTTGAACAACTGCTTTGGCCGATTCAATAAATAATACTCAAGATAAATAATTTGAAGCATCATAAAGTACATTCTTGCACAACATTAAAAGCATTAAAGAAAATAAAAGTCGTTGAATTATTGATTCTATATTTGAAAAAAGACAACAACAAATAACAGCAACATTAAATATTTGACTCAATCGTGCGTGCATGCTACCCAACAAACTTGTTCACAAATGAATTATTTTTCATCATTCACTAACCAATAATTGATTAGTGTCAAGTAGATGTTGTGTGGCAACCTAAATATATCACTTAAAATAATTGCATCATTGGCAGACTTATAATAACAGCTGCACTTGCTCATTATGCCTATGAATTATATGAATTACCAAATTACACATAATACACTGTTATAAAAGTCACACATATTAAATTATCATAGGGCAAACACACACAGAGATATTTACTCAAGACTCGCTTGGAATGCTGATCATGCCACATTCCCACATTAATGGCTTACTATTTGTCAACACACCATGCAATTGGTTATCGTCACGGTCGTCACGGTACATCCTAAGCTTTTGAAACAACAGATTCTACAATTTACCCCCAATTATCAGCATCTGCATGCTGTTACTTGAGCGCAAAGTTAGGATGACTTTGGCATTTTTATCCAATTGTTATCTTTCCTCCCTCTGGAGTTTTCTACTTCCTCCAAAAATATTCAAAAGATCAAGTTACAAGCATCTGGTAGGTCAATGATATCATAGAATACTGTATTCATTCTTCTGTAATGTTAAAGAATCTTTCCTTTCCAATTATTGCAGCTGGCAGCGCTAATAATAAAACCTTATAATACAAATAAAACATGCATTGAAGTGGTCGCAATTGGGGGCAATTTACTCCAATGAAAGGGGGATTGTAACATTCCTTGGTGGATTGCATCTTCTTTTTTTGTTTCACAATTGCCACTAATTAATGGAAAGTCATAGGAAGTTCTAAGAACCACATCCACTGACTGATTTTAATCCT